>JAEEGL010704120.1_pt1 | contig 27333 bp, 23 predicted proteins | sample 9134231 | NCBI WGS metagenome assembly JAEEGL01 (sample SAMN16246548, study PRJNA631951) | gut metagenome | biome: gut microbiome; feature: rumen; material: fiber-attached | host: Bos | place: Iran: Karaj | collected 2018-10
CCTTCTCGCAACTCTATGCCTATACCGGCTTTCCACGTTCGCTGAATGCACTTGGCGTTCTGAGCAAGGTGTTGGAGAACAAGCAGCCGGAATGGCAAGAAGGCAAGCCTTGGAAGCGTCCTGCAGAGTGGGACGATGCCCGCAAAGCATACGAGCTGGGCATGAAGAACCAGACACAACTCTCAGGAAAGCCCTTTAACTATGAGTTCTGTCCGCAAGATGACTACTATCTGAAGTCGCATCTTTTCGGCGACATCTTTGCTGGCGACCAGCTCTCTGCTGCAGATCGCGAGATAGTAACCGTAGCAGCTCTGAGTGGACTCGACAAGGTGGCTCCCCAGTTGGCTGCCCACAAGCGTGGAGCTGTAAACATGGGCAATAGTCAGGAACTCGTTGATGAACTTTGTGCCTGGCTTGACCATGAGGGTTATACCCAGCGTAGCGGATTCCCTAAGGGTGTTGCGAACGTGAACTATGCTCAATACTTCATTGGAGATAGCTTCGTTGCCCCTATTAAGCCTACAAATCTCAGCGAAAATGAGGCAACGGTAATGCCTATTGTGAACGTCACCTTCGAACCAGGTTGCCGTAACAACTGGCACATCCATCACGGTGCCCATCAGATTCTGATTTGTGTTTCCGGTAAGGGCTGGTATCAGGAATGGGGCAAAGCTCCTATCCCACTCCATCCAGGTGTTGTTATCGACATCCCCGAGGGCGTGAAGCATTGGCATGGTGCGCAGAAAGACTCATGGTTCCAGCACTACACCACTCACGTCAAGACGGGTGGCGCAGAGTCGAACGAGTGGTTAGAGCCGGTGGACGACGAAACATACTACGCATTGAAATAACAGATTATGCAATATAGGACATTAGGACGGACAGGCCTACAGGTGAGCGTGATTGCGCTGGGCTGCGAGGGTTTTACGGGAAAGACGGAAGCGCAGGTACGCGAGGACATGGACTTTGCCATCGGTGAGGGGGTGAACTTCATCGACATGGACACATCAAACCCTGACGTGCGCCGCAACATCGGCACGGCACTCAAAGGACGGCGCAAGGCGTTCGTCATCGGACTTCGCGAAGAACGCTGCCCCTTCGGGGTAGAAATCATCGAGGGCATGCACAAGGCCACTGATAAATTCGGATATTAAAAGGATGAATGCGCTCAAGGATATACTCCACTCACAGAATTGCTCGCTGGTGGTCAGGAGTCAGGATGGCGAGGTGACGGCATACAACAAAAAAGGTGTGCGTGACCTTGTATGGCTGCTCGACAATGAGTCAGAGCGACTGCGGGATGCAATGGTAGCCGACAAAGTAGTTGGTAAAGCTGCTGCCGGACTGATGGTACAAGGTGGTGTCGGCGAGGTATATGCCGACGTGATGAGCCGACTGGCATTGCCACTGTTCGACCAGGCCAATATCCCCTTTACGTTTACCAAGCTGGTGGAGAGAATTGTCATACCAGAGGGCGACGACCGCTGCCCATTGGAAAAGATAGTCAGTGAGGCCACTACAGCCCAAGAGGTAGAGACCATGCTCCGTCAGCACTTTGCGGAAATGCAGAAACTTCGCGCAAAAACTTCGAAGACATAAACTTATAAAAAACAGATACATTATGAACACAACAACCGTCAATCTCTACTCGCTACAGTATCGCGAGAGCCGTACCTACATTTTTGCGGCATTGTTCATCATCGGCAACATCGCACTGCCCCAACTCTGTCACCTTGTGCCACAGGGTGGACTGACGCTGCTGCCTATCTATTTCTTCACACTCATAGGAGCCTATAAGTATGGCTTGCAGGTGGGGCTGCTCACTGCCGTCCTGTCACCACTGGTCAACTCGGCCCTGTTCGGTATGCCTGCTGCCGCCGTGCTGCCTGGCATATTGGTAAAGTCGGCGCTGCTGGCGGTGAGTGCTGCTTATATCGCCCGCAGGTTCAACTCTGTCAGCATCCCCCTGCTGCTCGCAGTCGTGCTGATATACCAGGTGGTGGGTTCTCTCATTGAGTCGCTGATGCTCGGCTCGCTTGCCCTCGGTTTCCAGGACTTCCGCATCGGCATTCCCGGTATGCTGCTGCAAGTCATCGGTGGTTATCTCGTCATTAAATACTGTCTGAAGAAATGATTAGTAGTAAGTTTTTCCCCGAGATTCACGGCAACTTCGGCTTCGGATGCATGAGGCTGCCTATGGATGGCGGAAAAATTGATTACGAGGCGTTCTCCATGATGGCCGACATCTTTATAGAGACAGGCTTCAACTATTTCGACACAGCCCACGGCTATCATGGCGGCGAGTCGGAGATAGCTATCCGCGAGTGTGTGGCAAAGCGTTATGACCGCAGCCGCTTCCTGCTTACCAACAAGCTGACTGACCCATACTTCCACTCGCAGGAGGACATCCGGCCTTTCTTCGAGCGCCAGCTTCAGTGGTGCGGCGTGGACTATTTCGACTTCTATCTGATGCACGCGCAGGACAGAAACAACTATAAGAAATTCAAACGCTGTCTGGCCTACGAGACTGCATACGGGTTCAAAAAGGAAGGGCTGATTCGACATTTCGGCATCTCCTTCCACGACAAGGCTGATGTTTTAGACATGATTCTGACGGAGCATCCGGAGGTGGAAATCGTACAGATACAGTTCAACTATGTGGACTATGACGATGCTACGGTGGAGAGCCGCAAGATCTACGAGGTCTGTGAGCAGCACCAGAAGCCCGTCATCGTCATGGAACCCGTCAAGGGCGGCAGTCTGGTAAACCTTCCGCCGGAGGCCGACAAGATTCTGCGAGACCTTGGCGGTGGCAGCAATGCCAGTTACGCCATCCGTTTTGCAGCCAGTTTCCCTAATATGACGATGGTACTGTCGGGCATGAGCGACATGCCGCAGATGCGCGACAACCTGAATGCCATGAAAGACTTCCGTCCGCTTGACGAGACTGAGATGGAGGCAGTACGTAAGGTCTGTGCCATCTTCAAAAGCATGGACCTGATTCCCTGCACGGGCTGCAAATACTGTATTGAGGAGAATGAGTGTCCAAAAGGCATACTGATTCCCAACCTGTTTGCGGCCCAGAACGCTCACGAGGCATTCCACAACTGGAACACCGCTTATTACTATAGCAACATCCTGACAGGCAGCGGGCATGGCCGAGCCTCCGAGTGCATCAAGTGCGGAAAGTGCGAGAAAGTCTGTCCGCAGCATCTTGAAATCAGGAAACTGCTGGCAGAAGTCGCCAGGACATTTGAATAATTATCAAGAAAACAAGTATATGAAGAAGTTAATGATTATGACAGCTGCTGCAGCCATGATGCTGACGGGCTGCACACAGAAAAACAATGCCCAGCAGGGCGAAGTTGAGAACAACGACAGCACCTCGACGGTGTATCTGACCCGCGAGATTTCTCCAGAGGCTCTGGTGAAAATTTACAAAGCGTTAGGTGTAGAAGCAACAGGCCGAGTGGCAGTAAAGATGTCGACCGGCGAGGGCTCCAACCCCAACTACCTGAAGCCTGAACTCGTGAAGAACCTGATTATGGAGGTGGACGGCACCATCGTGGAGTGTAACACCGCCTACGGCAACGCACCCGAAGATGCGCAAGATGACCGCAACAACTCCGCCAATCACTGGAAGGTCATCGAGCGTCACGGCTTTAAGCCCATGTTCAAGGTGGACATCATGGACGAGGAAGGCGAGATGAAGATTCCCGTGCGTGACACGACACACATCAAGTACGACATCGTGGGAACGCACATGGCGAACTACGACTTCATGATTGCACTGAACCACTTCAAGGGTCACCCCATGGGCGGATACGGTGGTGCGCTGAAGAACCTCTCCATCGGCTGTGGCTCGCAGAACGGCAAGGCTTACATCCACTCTGCCGGTAAGATGGAAGTGCTCGACATGGCGAAACTCTGGACACCTGAATACGTGGGCGACCAGGACGGATTCCTGGAGTCAATGGCAGCTGCTGCTCAGGCCGTGACAGACTACTTCAACGGCAAAAAGGGCATCATCTACATCTCGGTGATGAACAATATGTCAATAGACTGCGACTGCGTGGACCATCCGGAGCCCGTGAAGCTGGAGGACTACGGCATCCTGGCTTCTACAGACCCTGTGGCTCTTGACCAGGCCTGCATCGATATCATTAATCAGCAGAAGGTGACGGCAACGAACGACCCCACCGACCTGCTGAACCGCATCGACAAGCAGCATGGTGTACACACGATTGAGCATGCCGCCAAGATAGGTCTTGGAAACCGCAAGTATAATCTCGTAAGTATAGATAAATAAGGATGAAAAGATTGTTTTCTGTGCTTGTGGCCTTCGTGGCCACAGGCACCTTTTGTTTTGCACAGACAGACTCGCTATCATTACAGGAAGTGGTCGTGACGGGAACACGCAACGCCACCGATGTGCGCCACCTTCCCTATACAGTGAATGTCATCAGTCGTGAAACGCTGACCGAACAGCAGCAGACGAGTGTGCTGCCCACGGTAATGCAGCAGGTGCCAGGACTCTTTGTCACCTCGCGCTCGATGATGGGCTACGGCGTATCTACAGGTGCTGCTGGCGGCATCAGCCTGCGCGGTGTCACGGGTGGTGCAGGACAGCTGCTCGTCCTTATCGACGGACATCCGCAATACAACGGCGTGTATGGTCATCCCATTTCCGACAGCTATCAGACGCTGATGGCAGAGCGCGTAGAGGTGCTTCGTGGTCCTGCCTCCGTTCTCTATGGAAGTAACGCAATGGGCGGTGTGTTGAACATTGTCATTCGCTCGATGCATGAAGATGGTGTGAAGACGCATATCAACCTTGGTGCAGGCAGCTATGGTACTGTCCAGACAGAGGCCTCGAACCAGATACGTAGCGGTCGTTTTTCATCTGCCATTGCCGCACAATACAGCCGCACGGACAACCATCGCCCCAACATGGGCTTCGAGCAGTATGGCGGCTACGTCAAACTGGGCTACGACATCAGCGACCATTGGAATGCGGCAGTTGATTTGGAACTGACTCACTGGAATGCCTCTAATCCCGGCACCGCGACGCAACCAAAGTTGGAGAACGACCAGTGGATTACGCGTGGCGCAGCCAGCCTGACTATTGAGAACCACTATAACAAGACCAGCGGTGCATTGAGTGTCTATGACAACTTCGGACGTCACAAGATTAACGATGGTTATAATGCTGAGGGTGGTACACCTCAGACCGACCTCTTCCGTTCGAAGGATGCCGTGGCTGGTGTATCTTGGTATCAGAGTGCGCAGCTCTTTGAGGGCAATCGCATTACCGTAGGTCTTGACTATCAGCACATCTACGGACGTGCCTGGTACACCAATCGCGAGACGGGCGAGACCGTCACTACCCAGCGACGCTTGATGCAGAGTACACACTCGCACGAGAACGAGGTGGCTGGGTATGTGGATTTCCGTCAGGACATCACCGAATGGTTGACCATCGATGCCGGACTGCGCTACGACCACCACTCCACGGCAGGCGGCGAATGGGTGCCGCAGGCAGGTGTCGTCTTACGTCCTGTCGAGACCGGTGCATTGAAAGCCTCCGTCAGCAAAGGCTTCCGCAATCCCAATACCCGCGAAATGTACATGTACGGTACGGCTAACCACGACTCCCTGCGAGCAGAGCGCCTGTGGAACTACGAACTGTCGTGGCGCCACAGTCTGGGCGGTTTTTCGTATGGTGCAAACCTCTTCTATATCAAGGGCGACAACATGATTCAGGCCGTTGCTGGCAGGAACATCAATACAGGTAAGATAGAAAACTACGGTCTGGAATTGGAGGCAGAGTATCGCATCGACAGCCGTTGGTCTGTAAGCACCAACCACTCGCTGCTCCACATGAAGACCCCCGTCGTGGCAGCACCGACGTACAAAGGTTTCCTTGGTGCTAACTTCAACTGCCAGAAGTGGAGCATTATCGCTGGTCTGCAATACTTAAACGGTCTCTATACTGCCTACTCCCCTCCATCACAGGGAGGGGCCGGGGGCGGGTCTGAGCAGAAAGAGAACGTCTGTCTGCTGAACGCCACCGTCAACTATGCTCTCTGCAAGAATATTGGCATCTGGCTGCGTGGCGAGAACCTGCTGGCACAGAGCTACGAAATCAATCTGGGCTACCCCATGCCCCGCGCCACGTTCATGGGTGGTGTGAATATTAACATCTAAAAAAGACGCCAGAATCGCTGGTAAAAATCTACGAGGCACTGGGCGTGACTCCAAAAGAGGGACAGCGTGTGGCTGTGAAAATATCAACGGGAGAGTCGGAGAAGTCGAACCATCTGCGCCCAGAATTCATCAAGAATCTGGTTCAGTGTTCAACCATCATAACACCTCTGGCGACAACGCCACACCACTCATCAACCGCATCGAGAACCTGCATGGAACGCATACGGTCTCGTATGCTGAACAATTAGGCTTGGGTAGCCAGCAATATACGCTCATTGATGTCAACGACGCATCAGCTGTCAATGGCCTGAACGCAGAATCTTCGCACCGTTATAATGTCTATTCCCTCGATGGCAAGAAGTTGCTAACGAATGCTGCCAACCTTGACGGACTGGCCAAGGGGACATATATTGTGAATGGTTCAAAAAGAATCATAGAATGAGGAATTAGAGACTTGGGTAAAAGGATTGTAAGATTGGTAACGTCCGTGTCACGAAATAATGGCACGGACGTTTTCATTATGGCATGTAGTGTTTCGCCTTACTGTCAAGTTCCGACAATCGGTCAAGGGCAGCGTTCAGCGTTTCGTCTCGCTTGGCAAAGTGGAAACCGTGGTCAAAAAGATGTAAATCTATGCGTGCTGATACGCTTCTCGGTTCTGCCGCTTCTGATCTTCAGATAGACGGTTCTCGTCTTGCGGCTACTCAGCTTTCCAAACTCAGTTGTAATCGTTGCCATTTCTCATTGAATTTTTGCGCCGATTTTGCGCCGATTTTGGCACTTTGCGCCGATTTTGCGCCGATTTTTCACTCAAAAAGTAGGGCTGAGACCAAAAATTTGGAAGTCCATTCTCATAAATGAAATTATCGAGAAGCCCTTTATTTACTGGGATTCTCGATAATCACGTGCTTTTTCAAAGCCGGATAGGCTGCGCCTATCCCAAGTGATCCCGTTGGGATTCAAACCCAAGACCTTCAGAACCGGAATCTGACGCTCTATTCAGCTAAGCTACGGGACCTGTTTGCAAAGCGGCTGCAAAGTTACGAAATATTATTGATAATTGTTCATCTGTCATTGATTATTATAATCTTTTAAGAGTTGCGTTTCAACTGTTTTTTGACGCAATACGTTAGTGAAAAGCAGGAAAATCTGTCATTTTGCAAAAAAGATTGCCGTTTTTGCTTGCGAATTAAACGAAAAGTAGTACCTTTGCACGCAAATTGTGAAAAATCAGAAAGAACAAACGCAAAATATAACGATGAGTCAACTGATCAAACCAATAGACTACCGTTCCCTGCTCGACATGAAACAGACGGAGCAGGGCATCAAGCTTATCAAGGAGTTCTTCCAGCAGAACCTGTCGACGGAGCTGCGCCTGCGCCGTGTGACGGCACCTCTCTTCGTGCTGAAGGGCCTGGGCATCAACGACGACCTGAACGGTGTGGAGCGTGCCGTCAGCTTCCCTATCAAGGACTTGGGCGACGCCCGTGCCGAGGTGGTACACTCGCTGGCCAAATGGAAGCGGCTGTCGCTGGCCGAGTATAAGATAGAGCCGGGCTACGGCATTTACACGGATATGAACGCCATCCGTGCCGACGAAGAGCTGGACAACCTGCACTCGCTGTATGTCGACCAATGGGACTGGGAGGCTGTCATCACCAAGGAACAGCGCACGGTGGCCTATCTGAAGGACGTGGTGAACCGCATCTATGCTGCCATCCGCCGCACGGAGTATCTGACTTGTGAGACCTACGCTCAGATCAAGCCCTTCCTGCCTGAGAAGATTCACTTCATCCATGCCGAGGAGCTGCTGAAGATGTATCCTGACAAGACGCCGAAGGAGCGCGAGGATGCCATCTGCGAGGCTTACGGTGCTGTATTTATTATAGGTATTGGCGGCAAGCTGTCGAATGGCGAGAAGCACGACGGACGCGCCCCCGACTACGACGACTGGTCGACCATGGGTGAGAACGGCCGTGAGGGTCTTAACGGCGACATTCTGATATGGTATCCCGTGCTGGGACGCTCGTTCGAGCTGTCATCGATGGGTATCCGCGTCGACAAGGAGTCGCTGCTGCGCCAGCTGAAACTGGAGGGCAAGGAAGAGCGCGAAAAGCTGTACTTCCACCAGAAGCTGCTGAACGGCGAGCTGCCCCTGAGCATCGGCGGCGGTATTGGTCAGAGCCGTCTGTGCATGGTGTTGCTACACAAGGGACACATCGGCGAGATTCAGGCTTCGATATGGCCTGACGACATGCGTACCGAATGCAAGAAGCTCGGCATGCCGCTTATCTGAATATAAAAACTAATATTCTTATCAGGCCAGTTCAAGGCTGAGAAGCTCCCTCAATTTAGCGATTGAGGGATTTTCTTTTGCCATCGCCTCATACTGTTCACGGCGTGTCAGAACGGGGGCGGCATCGTGGTATTCAGCCACACGGATGTTCAGCGTGATGGCCTGGTTGTGCAGGTCACGCTTCAGGGTGTTGACGATGCTGCCCTTGATGGCAGTCATCTGTTCCATAGCCAGCTGGTTGTCGGCCACTACCTCGATGGCCGGGAAGTCGACGATGGTGGGCGTCATGTTCTTCATACGTGTGGCAATGCCGCTCAGACGCTGGGGCATGCGGTTGCACATCAGCATCCACTGCAGTTCCAGGTCCTGCTGGCTAAACTCCTCATCAGTGCTTTTTCCTGCTGTGTTGTCGGCGTCGGCCTCAGTAGTAGTGGCCTGCGCCTTTCCTTTGTTGAGCAGGCTGTTCCACGAGAAGCCCACACGCCCCTTGAGCTGGATGCGCGAACCTGACTGATAGGAGGTGGTGGGTGCTGCCGGCTTGCTAACGCTTGCACTCTCGGTCGGTTTGCTAACGCTTGCACTCTCGGTCGGTTTGCTGACAGTTGTACTTTCAGCCGGCTTATGCTGTTCAGGCTTTTCAGCCGGAGCAGGGTTTGACACAGCAGTCTTCGCCGCAGCTACCTGCGGGGCTGCGTTCACGGGCTTAGACTGCTGTATCAGTTGCTTAAACAGGGATTTCAATCTTCTGGGCTTACGCCCACTGGCTGGCCCCTCGTCGGGCTGTGTGATCTGCGCAATCTCGATAAGCGTCAGCTCTACGAGCAGCCGCTTGTTGTTTGACTGCCGGTAGTTGATGTCGCACTGGTTCATCAGCCGGAGTGCCTCATACAGCATGCGCGTCTCACACTTGGCAGCCTGCTGCTGGTAGCGTTCACGCTGCTGGTCGCTGACCTCCAACAACGGCAGAGTCTGCGCGTCCTTGGCCATCAGTACGTTGCGCACGTGCTTGGCCAGTCCCTGAATGAGGAGTCCGCCGTCGAATCCCTTGTTGATAATCGAGTTGAGCAGCACCATGATGTCTGCCACCTTATTATTATTAGCGAGGTCGATAATCTGGAAGTAGTTCTCAGAGTCGAGCACGTTGAGGTCCTTGATGACCTGCTGGTAGGTGATATTACCCTGGCAGAACGAGGCGGCCTGGTCGAAGATGCTCAGTGCGTCGCGCATGCCGCCGTCGGCCTTCTCGGCAATGACGGCCAGTGCCTCTTCCTCGTAGGCGATGCCCTCCTTGTCGGCCACCGACTTCAGGTGGTCAATGGTGTTTCGGACGGTCATCCGCTCGAAGTCGTATATCTGGCATCGGCTCAGGATGGTTGGCAGTATCTTGTGCTTCTCGGTCGTGGCCAGGATGAAGATGACGTGTGCCGGCGGCTCCTCCAGCGTCTTGAGGAAGGCGTTGAAGGCGGCCGTCGAGAGCATGTGAACCTCGTCGATGATAAACACCTTGTACTTGCCGACCTGCGGCGGAATGCGTGTCTGCTCCATCAGGGTCTTGATGTGCTCCACGCTGTTATTGCTGGCGGCATCCAGCTCGAAGATGTTGAACGACCGCTGCTCGTTGAATGCCTGACACGACTCACACTGGCCGCAGGCCTCGCCGTCGGCCGTGGGTGACAGGCAGTTGATGGCTTTGGCGAAGATACGCGCGCAGGTCGTCTTTCCCACTCCGCGAGGACCGCAGAACAGGTAGGCGTGCGCCAGTTTCCCGCTCGTGACGGCATTCTTCAGAGTGGTGGTTAGCGCCTGCTGGCCTACCACGGTGTCGAACGAGGTAGGACGGTATTTCCGCGCTGAAACGATGTATTCTCCCATAGTAAAAATATCAATTTGCCTGCAAATTTACAAAATATGTGAGAGAAACGAAAAGAAAAAGCGCATTTTCTTTATAGAAACAAGCGTGTGTGCCATTTTGTCTGCCCATTATGTCATTATGTCGCATTACTATGCTTTGGCATCGATATTGCATATTACCGAGTGAAAGCCGCAAGGCAATCGAACGTAAAAAAACAACATGTATAACTTATAAAAAAGAATTAGGAGGTAACGATTATGATGCCAATGATGAGAACAAACAACTGGATTCCGACCGTGTTCAACGACCTGTTTTACAACGACTATATGCCGAAGGCTAACTGCACGGCTCCTGCCATCAACGTGAAGGAATCAGACAAGGCTTACACCGTAGAGCTGGCTGCGCCGGGTATGAAGAAGGACGACTTCAACGTACACATCAACGACGAGGGCAATCTGGTGGTGAAGCTGGAGAGCAAGCAGGAGAAGAAGGAGGAGGACAAGACCACGCGCTATCTGCGCCGCGAGTTCAGCTACTCGAAGTACGAGCAGACGCTGATACTGCCTGACGACGTGCAGAAGGACGCCATCTCGGCCAAGGTGGAGCACGGTGTGCTGACCGTAGAACTGCCCAAGATCGTTGAGGAGAAGGTCAAGGTGTCGCGCCAGATAGACATCGCATAAGCAGTAATTAAGGTAAGAAGATTGTAACTTTAGGAGGAAACCGCAGCATGGAGGGAAACGACAGTGGAAAGGATACCACTTCGTTTCCCTCCTACTTTGAGTCCAAAACGCTGATTATTAGAGCAAATCACTTTTGAAAAACCCTTCACCGTACAGCATAACATACAGAAGCACAACGAGATACGGTGAAGGGTTTGTTGCGTATCAGTTTAGAAGACAAAGATGATGATTTTGAAGACAACCTGTACAACATGGACAACTTTTCGGCTGCGCACAGGGATGCTGTAAGCAACGGTTGTCCAAGTTGTCCAGGTTGTCTTCCTACTGGTTCTTCTGGAAATCCTATGGTTTTTTCTGGAAATCCTATGGTTTTTTCCAGAAATGTAATGGGTTTCCGCAGAAAAGTAATGGTTTTCTGGAATTACTCATTGGATTTCTGGTATTACTCATTGAGTAATTGGAATTAGACATTGATAATTCTCGTGAGAAGGCCTCTCACGAGAATGAGAAGGCCACTCAGCTCCGTGAGTGGGCTTGTTACGAGCGTGAGAGGCCCACTCACGAGCATCAAAAAGCATGTGAAAAGAAAAAAGTGAAGAGAACAAACTTTACGATGGGGCAGCATCAGATTATGATGTGTGCAGGATGATAGTACCCCCACCCCAGCCTATCCGCTACATGGCAGGGAGTTGCCGCCAAGCACAAACCCTTCACCGTATCACGCTGTGCCATAGCGAATTAACCTGTACGGTGAAGGGTTTATCAGACAAAGAATGATGACTTAAAATATGATGTCAGCAGCTTTGCAGGAGGTCAAGGGGATGGGCGGCAAACGTGGTGGCACCGTGCTGCAACAGGAAATCGCGGTCGCGGAAACCCCACAAGACGCTGATGCACGGCAGGCCGGCATTGCGGGCGGTGGCAATATCGACGTCGCTGTCGCCGACATACACGGCACGATCGCCGTCGCTGACACCCAACTGGCGCAGCGCCTCGTAGACAGTGTCGGGGGCGGGTTTCTTGCGGATGCCTGCGGCCTCGTGCTCGCCGATGGCCACCGTTATCTCTGGGAAGAAGTGGCGCACCAGCTCCTGTGTGGCTGCCATCATCTTGTTGCTGACAACGGCCATGCGGCAGCCGCGAGCCTGCAGCTCGTGAATCAGTTCCGGAATGCCGTCGTAGGGACGTGTGTAGTCCAAAGAGTGCTGCATGTAATGGCGGCGGAAGTCGGCAAAGGCGACATCGAACTGCGGATTGTCGGCACCGTCGGGTACGGCACGCTCCATGAGCAGACGCACACCGTTGCCTACGAAGCGGCGAATGTCGTCGGTCGGGTGTGTCGGCATGTCATGCAGGCGTAGCGCCTCGTTGACGCTGTCGGCCAAATCTTGCAGGGTGTCGAGCAGCGTGCCGTCGAGGTCGAAGATGAAAACGTTGAACATTGAACATTGTACATTGAACATTGAACATTGAACATTGAACATTGAACGTTGAACTTTGAGCGTTGGAACATTGAGCGTTGGACGCTGTCGTTAGCGCTTGGAACGCTGGATCATCGTGTGCAGCTTCTGATTGTACTTCGTGGCCTGCAGCAGCTCCTCGATGGTGAGGTGCATGCGATACTGCCAGCGGTTGAAGGCGTCGCTGGGCGTGTTGACGCGCTCATCCTGCGGCTGCTTGCGGCGCAGCTCCATGTCCATCGACAGCCAGTCCTGCAGCTGCAGGATGCAGAGCATGGACGGACAGTAGAGGTGGCGGGCGATGATCTCCTCGGCCAGATGGCCCGGCAACTGCTCGGGCGCCCTACCCTCTTTCTGCAGCATGGTGACGTAGTAGCGCTGGCGACGCTCCGGCTGCTCCTGCCACCAAAGACGAAGGGGAGCCATGTCGTGGGTCGAGATGGTACACACGCTGCGGATGGGATTGGCCTCCAGATGGGCGAACTCGAAGCCCTGCTGCTTGGGCATCTGCTGGATTTCGAGCGTCAGTATGCGCAGATGGTCGAGCACGGGTTCCACACAGTCGGGCAGCATGCCAAGGTCTTCGGCACATACCAGCATGCGGCTGTCGCGCAGCACGGCAGGCAGACGGCGCAGAGCCTGCTGTCCCCAGAAGAACGAGTGGCGCTGGTAGAAGTAGTTGTTGTACAGTCGCACGTAGGCGTCCTTCTCCTCGGCAGACAAAGCGTCGTAGACAGCCTCGGCGGTGGCACCGATACGCGGATGGTACATGTCGGGCTGCTGCGGGTCTTCCACGAAGAGCACGTCAGCCACCAGCCGCATCAGTCCGTCGCGAATCCACAGGCTGCTCTCGTCGCGGCGGTCGGCAAAGAGGGCGGCAATCTTTCGCTGCGTGGCACACTCGTCGCGGAGGTCGTAGAGGCCGTAGGACTTGCGGACGAGGAAATGCTCGCGGACATACTGCGCATGGATGCCGAAGAGACGTTCCACCAGACGGTCGTTGATGAACGGCTGCGTACACAGCTCCTTGCGGAACGGCAGCCCGAAGTACTCTATCTCACCGACGGTCAGCGGCAGCGACGGTGAGAAATGTCCCAACTGTCCGTAGACGGCATCGCGGGGTATCTCCCAGATGCGGAAGAAGCCCAGCACGTGGTCGATGCGCAGGGCATCGAAGTATTGCTGCATGCGGTTGAGCCGTCTGCGGAACCAGTCGGTAAGGGTGTTCTTTCCCGTCTCTTCATTCCAGCGATAGGTAGGAAAGCCCCAGTTCTGGCCCTGTATCGACAATGTGTCGGGCGGTGTGCCAGCCTGTTCGTTCAGATTGAACAACTCCGGATAGCAGCGTGTCTCGACGCTGTCACGGTTGACGCCGATGGGCAGGTCGCCCTTCAGGAATACACCCTTGCTGCGGGCATAGTCGGCAGCCGCCTTCAGCTGTGTGTGCAACAGGTACTGAACGTAATAAATAAATGAGGAATGCAAATCGGGCAATGACGCTTCGGCTGCGCTTTCGTCACCCGCTTTCCATTCGGCGTATGGTTTCAGCCAGTCTTCGTTGTCGCGGACGAAGGCCTGATAATCCTCTGTGGCCATCACCTTCTCGCCCTGTTCGGCGAAAAGCTGCTGGAGGTACTCGTTCTTCACGCGGTCAACGGCCTCATAGTCGCTGTACGGCAGGGCATTCAGCTCCTGACGACGGCGCATGAACTGTGTCATCTGCGTCTTCGACTTCAGCGTACCGGCAGCCTCCAGGTCGACATAATGGGGATGGAGGGCCATGACGCTGACGATGTTGTAGGGGTCGGAGTCGTGCCAGTGGCCATCGGTCGTGGTATCGTTGACGGGCAGCAGCTGGATGACCTTCATGCCCGTCAGCACCGCCCAGTCGACCATACGTCGCAGGTCGCCGAAGTCGCCCACGCCGTAGCTATGCTCGCTGCGCAGCGAGAAAACGGGGATGGCAACGCCTGCCGCCCGCCACGGTTCTTCGCGAAGGCGCAGATGGCCGCCATGCAGTACGAGTACGATGCCTTCCTTTATTTCCGGCGTGCTGCCGTCCTGCGAGCCGACGGGAATGATGCGGTTGTCGCCGTCCTCCCACGACAGCAGCTCGTGCTTCGCGGCATCGATCACCACGTACTTGTATTCTATGGGCAGCAGCCAGCCCTGAGCATTCACCGACAGCAGCCACTCGCCCTGTCCGGCATACTCCATCGGCAGGTAGCGGCTGGGGTTCCACGAGCCTATGGCAGGATGGCTGCCACAGACGGCCACCGCCTGACCGGCCTTCAGCTGCGGTGCCGACACGCGGAAGATGATGGTGCGGCGGAAGAGCGGCAGCGGACGTGCCTCCACCTGTTCACCGTGGCGGCCATGTACCGTCGTGAGATAGGCGTTGGAATAGAGGTGCAGCGGCAGCGGGCGGTCGCGCCAGCAGTCGGGAAAGACATAGTCCTTTGTGGCGTCGAAGCAGTAGATACGCGGCACCTGGTCCCACTCCTGCCGCAGCACCTGTCCGTCGGCATTCTCCACCTGATAGCGGTACACGATGTGCGACAGGGGGTGCTGGCGGCTCATCAGCGCCGCCGTCTCCAGCGTCCACTGCTCGCCGTCGTCGGTCTGCATCAGCAGGTTCTGGTGACGTACGGTGCCGTCCTGGCTGTGGAAATCGATGCTCACATGCAGGCTTTCGCCCCATGCCGTGCCGTATTGTATGGAAAACTTCAGTTTCATAATTCGCAATAGTTTCTGCAAAGGTACAAAAAAGTTCATAGTTCATAGTTCATAGTTCATAGTTTTTTCTTTGCAGCAGCTTATTTTTTTCTTTTTTTTTTATGGGCGGCAGCAAATTCTATACTTTTCACGTTTTTTGTTTTGTATTGTTCTCACTTATTCGTACCTTTGCATCCGATAAACTTGAAACGCAAATGAAAAAGCTCAATTCGCGCGTACATTTATATATTGCAGCAGCCGGTCTGTTGCTCATCTTAGGACTGACGGCGTTCTACGCCTTCACCTCCGTGTCGAAGGTAGAAGAGACGCATTACCTGTACATCGACGGCGATGACACGCAGGACTCGGTGATTGCCAAGCTGCGCCCCATGGCTCACACGGCAGGTATGACAGGACTGTCGATGCTGATACGCCACTCCAGCTACGGCAAGCACATCCGCACGGGACGCTACGCCGTAGAGCCTGGCGACGGAGCCATCACGCTGTTCCGCCGGCTGAAGAACGGACAGCAGAGCAGCATGCGCATCACCATACCCGAGGCGCGCACGATGGACCGCCTGGCTGCCGCGCTGGGTCACAAGCTGATGCTCGACTCTGCCGACATCGCACAGGCACTATACAGTCAGGACACGTGCCAGCAGTACGGCTACGACACGACTACCATCGCCTCGATGTTCGTGCCTGACACCTACGACGTCTACTGGAACATGAGCATCGGTGCGCTGCTGACCCGTATGCAGCACGAGCACGACCGCTTCTGGCACGGCGACCGCGAGGCCAAGGCTGCCCGCATGCAGCTGACACCCGCAGAGGTATGCACGCTGGCCAGCATCATCGACGAGGAGACGGCCAACACCGCCGAGAAACCCATGATAGCCGGCATGTACCTGAACCGTCTGAAACAACACATGCCCCTACAGGCCGACCCCACCATCAAGTTCGCGCTGAAGCAGTTTGAGCTGAAGCGCATCTGGCAGAAGCTGCTCGACGTGGACTCGCCCTACAACACCTACCGCAACGAGGGACTTCCCCCCGGCCCCATCAAGATAGCCAGCATCAAGGGTATAGACGCCGTGCTGAACCACGTGGAGCACGACTACCTGTACATGTGTGCCAAGGAGGACTTCTCCGGCACGCACAACTTCGCCCGTTCCTACAAGGAACACCTGCAGAACGCTGAACGCTACACCAAGGCGCTGAACGCGAGGGGCATCAAATAAAGGGAAAAAAGAATATATTACGAGAAATCATTATAACAAATAAACGAAGAAAGATATGGCAAAGCAAATCACCCCGAAAGTCAGCTGGGTCGGCAAGATCGACTGGGAGCTGAAGACATTCCACGGCGACGAACTCTCCACGCATCGTGGCTCAAGTTACAACTCCTACCTCGTTCGCGACGAGAAGACGGTGCTCATCGACACCGTGTGGCAGCCCTACGACCGCGAGTTCGTCAGCAGGCTGAAGCAGGAGATCGACCTGAAGCAGATTGACTATATCGTCATGCAGCACAACGAGATAGACCACAGCGGCGCACTGCCCGAACTGATGCGCGAGATACCCGGCACGCCCATCTACTGCACAAAGAAGGGCGAAGCCATCATCCGTGGCCACTACCATCAGGACTGGAATTTCGTGAACGTCAAGACGGGCGACACGCTGCCGCTGGGCGAGACGACGCTGACCTTCATCGAAGCCACCATGCTACACTGGCCCGACACGATGTTCACCTACATGAGCGGCGAGAACATCCTCTTCTCCAACGACGGCTTCGGCCAGCACTTCGCTTCGGAGTCGCTGTACAACAACATGGTGGACGAGGCTGAGGTGATGTACGAGGCCGAGAAGTACTATGCCAACATCCTGAATCCGTTCAGCCCCATGGCTGCCAAGAAGATTCAGCAGATACTGGCCATGAACCTGCCCCTCGACATGATTTGTCCTAGCCACGGCATTATCTGGAAGTCCAACCCCATGCAGATTGTCGAGAAGTACCAACAGTGGGCCAACGCCTACCAGGAGGACCAGGTGACCATCGTCTACGACACGATGTGGCAGTCGACGCGCAAGATGGCCGAGGCCATTGCCGACGGCATCCGCGAAGCATCGCCCCAGACGACGGTCAAGATTATGAACATCAACCGCGACGACAAGAACGACGTGCTGACGGAGATATTCCACTCAAAGGCCGTGCTCGTCGGCTCGCCGACCATCAACAACGGCCACTCGTTCGCCATTGCCGGACTGCTGGAAATGGCCGCCGGCCTGAAGTTCAAGAACAAGAAGGCCGCAGCCTTCGGTTCCTACGGCTGGGGAGGCGGATCGGTGAAGCAGATCAGTGCCAAGCTGCAGGAGGCTGGCTTCGAGGTCGTCAACGAGGGCATTGCCAAGATGTGGGTACCCGACCAGCAGATGCTCGACGAATGCGTAGCCTACGGCCGCGAGTTTGCACAGCTGTAGGATACTGGCACACAACAAGAAACTACGGGGATGGCAGCAACTGTCATCCCCGTAGCTTTTGACAATAAAAATCGTGGAAGTGGAGGGAATCGAACCCTCGTCCAAACGAGGAAACCATACGCTTTCTACATGCTTATTCCGGCCTTCGTTTTCGTGCTGCAGCAAGACCCGGACCACCAACTGCAACCTTATCTCCTAAAACTTCATCCTACGGTCGGAGCACCCGACGGACTATTCCCGATTTTCCTGCGCCGCTTGATCTTCAGATTCGGAACAACATCCTCGGAGCGACGTCTCGTTCTCCTACCTTGTAGGAGAATAAAGCCAGTAAACTACTGTACTTCGTTTAGGCAGCGAGAGCGTAAGTGTTTTCGCCAATTAATTTTCCGGCCGACTGGATTATGGAGTCCACAGCCATCGCTCCGCATGCTTACGTACCATCTCAGCTCGCTGTCAAATCCAGTCACCCCCAAGACGTTTTTACGTATCTGTGTGCAAAATTACAAAAAAACTGGAACAATGCAAAGGAATTTCAAAAAAAATGTGTAATTTTGCACAATATTTCGCATTATGACGTGTTAACTCTATAAAATATGTACGCATATTGATGTATTATTTATGAAAAGACTACTGAATATCATAACCTGTCTGGCTCTCGGAGCAACGATCGGATGGGCGCAGTCGGGCATGTCCGACGACCAGGTGATGAACTTTGTTGTTGAGCAAAACGCGAAAGGCGTGTCACGCCAGCATATCGTCACCCAGCTAATGCAACGCGGCGTTACCGTCGACCAGATACGCCGCATACAGAAGAGATACCAGCGTCAGGCAAACGACGAGGGTTTAGGTGCCGAGGACATCATTGATGGCTCAAAGGCCACTAAGAACCGCCTGCGCAAAGCTAATGGCGAGCAGCGTGAGGATGCGTCACCCTATAGGTTGAGAGGCACTACGAGCAGCACCCACACATACAATGCGCAGGACGAAGACTACATGCAGATGAACGAAGCCATGAACGTCATCATACCCGACTCGACGAGACATGGCGTACTCCATACCAAAAGCCGTCGCAAGATATTCGGCCACGACGTGTTCAACAACAAGAACCTGACTTTTGAGAGCAGCATGAACCTGGCCACCCCACAGAGCTACCGCTTAGGGCCGGGCGATGCCGTGAATATCGACATCTGGGGAGCCTCGCAAGAGACGGTCAGTGAGGTCATTACGCCCGACGGCACCATTACCGTCAGCGGCATCGGTGTCATTCAGCTGGGCGGCTTGTCAGTCAGCCAGGCCAAGGCCAAGCTCAAGAAAGTACTGGGCCCCCGCTACCAAGGCTCGAAGATTGAGCTGACACTGGGACAGACTCGTACCATCACCGTCAGTGTGATGGGTGAGGTCAAGGTTCCTGGCACGTACACCATGTCGGCCTTTGCCACGGTTTACAACGCCCTTTACATGGCAGGCGGCCCGAACGACATCGGTACACTTCGTAATGTCAAGGTATACCGCAAGGGCAAGCTGCTATCCAATGTCGACGTCTACGACTTCCTGCTCAACGGCAAGCTCACTGGCGATGTCCGTCTACAGGACAACGACGTCATCACCGTCAGTCCCTACGAGGCACTGGTCAACATCACCGGTAAGGTGAAGCGCCCGATGTACTACGAGATGAAGACCTCTGAGAGTGCCGCCACCCTGCTGAAATATGCCGGCGGTTTCACGGGCGATGCCTATACCAAGGCCATCCGCATCAATCGCAAGGCCGGCCAGCAGTACTCCGTATTCAGTGTCGGTGAGTTTGATCTCAGCCAATTCAAGCTGATGGACGAGGACTCTGTCAGCGTGGACTCGACGCTCAACCGCTATCAGAACATGGTAGAGGTAAAGGGTGCTGTGTTCCGTCCTGGCATGTACCAGCTCGGTGGTGACATCAGCAGCGTCAAAAGCCTTATCGAGGCAGCTGCCGGACTGACTGAGGGAGCTATCTCACAGCATGCCGTCATGCACCGCATGAAGTCCGACCGCACACTTGAAATGCAGAGCGTCGACGTACGCGGCATCCTGAACGGTACTGCACCAGATATTCCCCTTCGCAACGAGGACGTCATCTATATTGCCAGCCGTGCGGAACGTACTGAACAGCAGACTGTCACCATCAGGGGCGAGGTACACTATCCTGGTGTTTACAAATATGCTGAGAACGAGACTATCGAAGACCTCATCATCCAGGCCGGCGGCACCACCGAGGCCGCATCGCTGACCAAGGTTGACGTGTCACGCCGCCTCACCAATCCAAATGCCACCGAAGCTTCTGAAAAAATGGCTCAGACATTCACCTTCAGCCTGAATCCTGACTTCACCATCAGTGGACAACCCGACTTCACCCTACAGCCGTTCGACGAGGTTTATGTGCGCCGTTCGCCAGCCTACAGTATCCAGCGGAACGTATATGTCGAGGGTGAAGTGCAGTTCAAGGGATCATACGCCCTTGGTAGCAAGGGAGAACGACTGAGCGACATCATCAGTGACGCCGGTGGACTGACCAAGCGCGCATACCCAGAAGGCACCAAACTGATTCGCCGCATGACCCAGGAGGAGCGTGACATGATGACTACCGTACTGCGTACCGCCCAGCGTAATTCCGGCAAGGACTCCATCGACATCTCCAAGCTGATAACCTCTACCACTTATCCCGTGGGTATCGAGTTGGAGAAAGCGTTGAAATATCCAGGCACTAGCGCAGACCCGGTACTGCGTGAAGGCGACCGCATTATTGTACCCGAATATGACGGTACCGTCAAGATCAACGGCGAGGTGCTCTACCCCAACACCGTCTACTTTAAGGAGGGTAAGGATGCCAACTATTATATAGACCTTGCCGGTGGCGTCACATCGACGGGCAAGAAGTCGAAGACCATCATCATCTACATGAACGGCATGGTGGCACGTGCCAGCAAAAAGCACAAACCTGCCCCCGGATGCCAGATTGTAGTACCCACCAAGAAGCAGCGCCGCGCACTCTCCTTGCCTGAAATTCTCAGCATCGGTACCAGCACATCGTCGCTCGCCGCCATGATAGCCACCATCGTAAACATGTCGAAATAACAAGAGAAGATTATGGAAGAAAACACTATAAAGCGTTCTGAAGTTATCGACCTGCGCGAAGTCTTCAAGAAGGTATGGAACAACCGACGGCTGTTCTATAAGGTGCTGCCTATCGTTTTCCTGCTGTCGTGCATCTATATCTTCAGCAAACCGAGATATTACACATCAGACATCAGACTGGCTCCCGAGATGGAGAGTTCTGGAGCCGGTGGTACGCTGGGAGCCCTGGCATCTTCCTTCGGCTTCGACCTCGGCGATATGCAGACATCAGACGCCATCACTCCCCTGCTCTACCCTGACCTGATGGAAGACAACGGCTTCGTTTCCAGCCTGATGGGCATCAAGGTTGTAAGCCAGGACGGAGAGATCAACACGACCTATCACGACTATCTGCAATTTAAGCAGGATTATGCCTGGTGGGTGTACCCTATCAAGTGGCTGAAGAGACTGCTACCTAAGAAAGAAGACAAAGGAGGTAGTAAGGGCAAATACGACCCATACAACATCTCATTGAAAGAAGATGGCATCTACTCGGCAGCCCGGAGCAAAATCAATATTGACATTGACAAGAAGACCGGCGTCATCACCATCGGTGTAGAAGCACAAGACCCGCTAATCTGTAAGACGATGGCAGACTCCATCAAAGAGAAGCTGCAGATATTCATTACCGAATACCGTACCAACAAGGCACGTACTGACTATGAATACTACAAACGACTGACCAGCGAGGCCAAGCAGGATTATGAAAAGATCCGCCGCCAGTATGCCAGCATGGCCGATGCCAGCACAAATGTCAAGCTGAAAAGTGTTGAAATGAAGATGGAAGACACCGAGAACGACATGCAGCTGAAGTTCAACACCTATACCACCATCAACGCCCAGTTGCAGGCTGCCAAGGCAAAAGTACAAGAAAAGACCCCCGTCTTTACTGTTCTTAAAGGTGCCGCCGTACCTGTCAAACCCGCTGGTCCGAAACGCATGATATTCGTGGCTGCCATGCTGTTCCTTGCTGCCATCGGAACGGTTTTATACATCTTCATGGATGAATTAAAAAGAGTTGCAGCCCAACATTAATTGCCCGGCATGGATTCAACCAAGCGCATCATAGTCAATACCTTTGCCCAATATGCCAAGGCTATTGTCAATATAGGCCTGTCGCTCTACTCCACCCGACTCATACTGGATGCCCTGAGCATCAGCGACTATGGCATCTATGCCGTTGTGGGTGGCGTAGTGGCAATGCTAGGCTTTATCACCAACGGACTTGTCGTCACCACCCAGCGATACATATCTTTCTACCACGGGCGTGGCGAACGATCTTTCGTGAGCAAAGTGTTTACCAACAGCCTGTTTCTCCACATCGTCTTCGGCCTTGCCATCGCCCTTGTGCTGCTGATACTGAAAGGCTGGCTGTTTGGCGGTGTGCTCAACATTCCTTCACATCGTGTGGAAACGGCAGGCAATGTCTACTACGTTACCATCGTCATGCTGTTCATCACCATTGTCACAGCACCTTTCAAGGCATTATTTATTGCCCGTGAGAATATCGTCTATGTATCCATTGTGGAGGTTTGCGACGGCATCGTCAAGCTTCTTTTTGCCATAGCGCTGACTTACGTAACGGCCGACAGACTGATGGTCTACGCCTTCTTGATGTGCTCCATCCAGGCACTCAACTTCATGGCATTCGCCACATACGGCCGCATGAAGTTTGATGAGTGCCGACTGATGATACGCCGAAAAGACATTGCCGGTGACATTATTCGCCAGCTGATGGGCTTTGCCGGCTGGACTATCTACAGTATGGGCACACTGGCAGCCAAAAACCAGGGCATGGCCATTGTCATCAATCATTTCCTGGGAACCCTGGTCAATGCCGCTTACGGTGTGGCTGCACAGGTTGACGCTGCCATCATGTTTGTCAGCTCGTCCATCATCAATGCCATGAACCCGCAGATCATGATGGCAGAAGGTGGCGGCGACCGCAAGCGCGTACTGATGCTGGCAGGCCAGGAGAGCAAGTATTCCACCATCCTGCTTTCCATTGCGGCGATACCTATTCTCTCCGAGCTGCCGGCCTTGTTGTCCGTATGGCTGAAGGAGGTGCCGGAGCATACGGTTTTGTTCTGCTCGTTTGCCTTGGCCACTTGCCTGGTCGACCAGATGACCATCGGCCTCAACACAGTCAACAGGGCCCAGGGGAAAATAGGTCTCTACACGTTCATCATGTTCACACCCAAACTGCTCTGTCTGCCAATATGCTGGTGGCTCCTCCAGACAGGCTATTCGCTGACAACAGCCCTGTGGACGATTTTTATAGTCGAGGCCGTAACCTCTATAGCCCGCATACCATTCCTAAAATACACTGCAGGTCTGAGTATCACGACCTATTTTAGCCAGACGCTAATACCTGTGCTTCCGCTGATATGCTCCCTGCTGCTTTTCAGTTGGGGCTGCACAAGGCTGATGCATTTCCCCTTCCGTTTCATGCTGACCATTCCGCTATCTGTCATTTTCGGCTTCATCGTGGCATGGTTTTTTAGCCTACAGCATGGCGAACGGCAGTACATAATCAACCTTTTTAAGTCAAAATTGAGGAAATGACGTGGACTTTCAGGCTTTCAGACCTATATCTGATACGCAAGGAAACGCTCTCCGTCACGCTGTTCCACGTGGGCATGCTCATTGCCTTCTTAGGGTCGATGAATCCCTGGTTCATGTGGCCGTTGGGTTCGTTGTACCCATTACCGGCAGCCGTCTTCATCGTGTCGGCAATGATGATTTCCTACACGATGGATGAACCGCTGTTCAATCGGTCGGACTTTCTGTGGCCGATGCTGCTGTTCTTGGTTTCTTCTGTGTACATAAGCCTATCAACAGACACAAACATCAAGGGGTACATCATGTTGCTCGTTAAGGCTTCCATCGTGTACAGTCTGCTATGTGTAGATGCCGACCGACTGTATAGCCTTTCTACTTTCATCGCCAAAGTCATGGGTGTGCTACTGGCAGCATCCTTGGCAGGCCACTTCCTCTATCTGTTGGGATTCCCGCTTCCTGGAAAGTCAGTTCAGTTGGGTGAGTTCTATTCGTTCACCAACCACTACCTGTTCCTGCTTGACGACCGCAACCTGTTTACCTTGGTACCGCGCTTTAACAGCTATTTCCCAGAACCAAGCCACGTCGGGTCTGCTGCTGCCTTCTTGTTGTTTGCACAGCGTGGCCACTGGCGTGAGTGGTATAACATGGTTCTGCTTGCCACCATTTTTTTCTCCTTTTCACTTGCGTCGTATGTCTACCTCACCGCCATCATTTTCCTCAACCTCTGGATAGCCAAGAAAGAATTATTCCGCAAACTGGCCGTTACGATTGCCATATTCATTGCAGCCATTACAACGGCTTTCACCTATAATGGTGGTGACAACTTGGTACACGACCTGATATTGCTTCGACTGGAAGTGGAAGACGGCGAAATGGCTGGCGACAACCGCGTGACAGGAAACTTTGAGAAAGACTTCGAAAACTTCCTAGGATCCAACGACATGCTGCTTGGCCGCAACTTCGATGCCAATGCAGAGTTTGGAAATGCCGGCTTCAGGGTGTTTTTCTACGATCATGGACTGGTGGGCATATTCCTGATGTCCTTGTTCTACTATGCCGCCTTGAGGAATGCCCCCAACAAGCGGGCTGTCGTCTCTGTCTTCATAGTCCTGTCGCTGTACTTCATAGTCTCAGCGTTCATGTTCTTGGAGAAGTTGCTTTTTCCCCTTTTTGCTGCGGCATATTTGGATGAAAATAAATAATTTGGTAATGATTAACATATTAGCTACCCTCCGTTTCAACATAAAGGCCTTCGGACTAGCGAAAGGCCTGCGACTACCGGTATTCATCTATGGTCACATAAAAATGACTAGTATAGGAACTATAAAGATTCATTGTCCTATCAAACGCCACTTGATCACTATTGGAACTAACCACGAGACAGTTGCCGCCCCCTACACGGTGTTCTGTAACAAAGGAACTATAGAGGTGCATGGAAATGTATACATCAATTATGGTACTGCCTTTGTTAATAGAGGTATAGTCGTATTCCAAGGAAACAATCTATTTGGAAATCAATGCGACATTGACATTCAGCAACAACTTGTCTTAGGAAGCAATTCTTTCTTTGGCTATAAAAGTCAAGTAACCGATACTGACCATCATTTTGTCGTTGATGTCACCAAGCGGAGGGTTTATCGTCACACAGCACCCATTACCATCGGCAATTTCAATTGGTTTGGCAGCAACAGCTTTATCAAGAAAGGCACCAAAACCCCCGACTACCTGATTGTCGCATCGCCGTGCAGCATGTTGTCGAAGGACTACAGTTCGCTCCCTCCCTATTCCGTCTTGGCTGGTTGCCCTGCCCGTCCCGTGAAAGAAGGCATCCGACGTGTCTACAACTTCCGAAACGAGGCGGCCATCAACGCATTCTTCAGCCAGCATCCTGACGAGAAGTTCTACCAGATAGCCGACGATGCCAATCTCGACGAATTCTGCAAATTGCAATGACTATCAGACGCTACACTTATGAACATAGCATATATCCTTCATTCTACTTGTGTTAATGATGGAGCGACAAAGGCTTTCTTGAACATGATGAGTGGTTTGATACCACACGGTGTCAAGCCCTACATAGTAGTTCCTGATAAAGACGGAGTGTTTGACGAACTGAGCAAAAGACAGATTCCTACACTTGTCGTCAACTTTCGAGCTTCTGCCTACCCGCATTCAAGCACAATAAAACAACGTCTGCTTTTCCTTCCCAGACTTGCAGCAAGAATCATAGTAAACCAAAAAGCCACCAAAGCTGTCACCGCCTGGATCAGGGAAAACAGGATAGACATCGTCCACTCAAACTCCAGCATCATCCGTATAGGTTTTGACGCTGCTCAGAAAGCCAGTGTGCCTCACATCTATCATATTAGGGAGTATGCCGACAGAATAGGTGTTCGATATTTCCCGACTACAGCATCTTTTACACATCAGCTCGAATGCAGCCACTCATACTCGATATGCATTACCAAAGCCGTTCAAAGACATTACCATCAAAACGACAAGGAAAACATGTCTCGTGTAATCTATGATGGAGTGTTTTCAGAAATTCCACAAATGCCAAAGTGCAACATTAAGGATTATTTCCTCTTTGCGGGACGCATCCAACCTGCAAAAGGATTAGACCAGTTGTTAAATGCCTATAAACTTTACGCAGACATCACAAGCAATCCTCTCCCATTAAAAGTGGCTGGTGGAAGTGCTGATGAAGTATATTACAGGAAACAATTAAGATACGTCAAAGAGAACAATCTTAGTGACCTGGTGGATTTTTTAGGAAATAGAAACGATGTTGCTGAATTGATGGCACAGTCGCGCGCCTTAATAGTTTCTTCGCCTTTCGAGGGCTTCGGTTTCTGTATGCCAGAGGCCATGCAACAAGGCTGTCTTGTCATTGCCCGCAACACAAGCGGTACTAAAGAGCAACTCGACACAGCATTGGAGCTGACAGGGCAAGAGATAGCACTGCGTTATGACAGTGCCGACGAACTGGCATCGATACTTAAGGAAGTAGGCACAAGGTCTGAAGAGTACTACCAGGGGTATCGAGAGAAGGCATTCGAGGTAGTGAACAGACTCTATACCCGTGAGAATAATTCTAAAGAGGTGTATTATTTCTATAAAGAGATACTTCATTGACTTTCATTACATGTAGAGTAATTGACGTAACATGCTGTCTTTCCAATGTTATCACAGGCGAGGGCTCAGCCGACCGTCAGACGCTGATGGGCAAACCTCTCATGGGCATGATGGTAATGCCCCAGTGCTGCAATGGGAGACACCGAACACCAAGGTTGAATAAGCTTGCACTGCTCTCGCTAAATCGCTTCACAGTCCCGCAGATTCACAAAAACTAAATTACGTCAGCGAAAAGCCTGCTTACATCGCCAAAAGCCTGTTTATACCAGCCAAGTGGCTAGTTACGCCAATCAAGAGCCTGCTTACGACAGCCAAGTGGCTGATTACGATAGGCAAGTGGCTGATTACGATAGGCAAGTGGCTGATTGCTACAAAAAAGACTTTTCGTGATTTTTTGCGAGTTACCCACCCGATTGCATGGAAAGCCTTTGCAGAAAGGCATTTCAACGGGTGAGGTATCGTTGAGACACCTCACTTATACCTCATTCACAATAAATAGACACTCATTCGCGATGAAATAACCCATGAAGCAGGCAAGTGAGGTGTCAGTGAGGTGTCAATGAGGTATCCGACAGACACCTCACCTGCTCAAACCCCTTTGCAGAAAAGCATTCTGAGAGATTGAGTGAGTCTCTCGGTATTTTTCACTAATTATTTTCGACCTGTACGGTTGAAAACTCCTTCAACCAGCCATCCGGTAGCTAATTCTGTGTTCAGTCATCCATCCTTTCAGTTCTCCGTTAATCATTGTTGCTGCAATAACGGCAAGTGCTCCACTTCCTATTCTTGACCACG
>JAEEGL017314358.1_pt1 | contig 27332 bp, 22 predicted proteins | sample 9134231 | NCBI WGS metagenome assembly JAEEGL01 (sample SAMN16246548, study PRJNA631951) | gut metagenome | biome: gut microbiome; feature: rumen; material: fiber-attached | host: Bos | place: Iran: Karaj | collected 2018-10
ATAATAGCCCAACTTGTTGTATATTTCAAGTAAGCAGTTCAGTGAAGTGATTGTTTTACCCGTACCCGTAGCCATTGCAAACAATCCCTGTTGCTGATGTGGTTTAGGATTATTTTTCCAATTCTCGAACGCTTGTTTCTGATAATCGCGTGGTCCTGATTCGTATGGGAAACGAGGCTTGCCAAAATCAATAGGCGTGACTTCTTCTCCTTTGGCTTTAAGTCTTTCAATCTCGACCTCGACTTTGTTCTTGGCTTTGTCCAATGCTTTAATCACAGACATAGGTAACGTTTTATCAGCAATATCCTGCTGTATGAGCCGATATTCATCTTCTAACAAATCTTCCAATTCTTTGTTTTTAAACGAATCGGTTATGTGCGTTTTCACTTTGTCAGTAGGAACAAAAACAACATTATCATCTTTGCCGCTGAAAACACGCTCAAACTCACTCTTGATTTCACTAATTGTGGCCGTAGCAGTATTGCCATCCCAATCGCAAGACACAGTAAGACTTTCAATATTGTCAATTAAAGCCGAGCGGGAGAAGTTGCAAGAGCCATCGAAGCCGACTCTGTTCACGCCATCACTGAAAACGCCTGTCTTTGTGTGCGAAATACCAATTCCGTTTTGGGGTGCAATTATCTTTATGCCCAGACGATTGTTACGAATGAGCCACGCAAGACACTCGAAAAAATGGGCATCACGTTCCGACAAGGTGTTTTTAAGCCCTTCAATATCATCAATGTTGAAAAACGGAATGGGGGTGTCAAGTTCTCCATTGGCAATGGCCGCCTTGTCCTGTTCTGTCAGAATATCGTTGACAACCAAGTTCATTCGACCTCCGTTATATAAGAAAGAAGCGAAGCCGTCAGCCAACACATTGATAGCCGATGAGGAGAAGAACCCCAACATCAAATCGAACTGCGTTGAATTGCACAAGCAGTCAGAGAAGAAACCTATCGGTTCCCACTCTGTGCGAGACCTGAATCGGCGATGTGATGGAAATGAGACTTCTTTAAGCATAATTATAATACAATTGAATTTATGCGTTGTTCTGCATCTTGAACATCAATATTGTATACAGTTGCATACTTGTTAACCATTTGCCTTTTCTCTTTATCCGTCAAAAGATTAGAGTCTATCATATTTATCAGCAAATAATAAACCAAAGATTGATTCCTCATCAGCATTCTGTTAGTACGAGGATTCCACAAAATCATATCCCACATATTAGAATGGACATTTCGATCCAAATGGGCATAGCGACTTATTATCTCGTTATACGTTTCTTGTGAATTCAATTTTATTCTTGCGACAGCTTCAACAAATGGCAACAAACCTATTGGCCGGAAAAACAAGTTTCCACCATTTTCTGTAGATCGCATTTCCTCTGCGGGGTTTTCAGAATCATCATTCACATAATTCCTGATTTCTTCAAAAATAGAACTCATACAGTTCCAAAAACTCACTAACAGCTGATTGAATTCGTTTAAAATCTCATCCGAAGGCCTATACTTTAGCCTTTCTTTTATTTGAGATTTATTAAAATTTCTCTGTTCTTTTTGAGAAAGAAACGTTCTATAAATAGCTGTATGGCAATCATATAAAGTCATCAAAGAAGTGAACGCCTCTTTATCTGATTGAGGCATAGATTTACTATTACTAACTTTAACTCTATTACCCATAAACAACGGGTATGTCTCTAACAATTCTCGAGTCACTATTGCAACAGTATCATCTTCATCCAGGGCTATAATATCACCTAAGCGAACTGGTTTAACATATCGATTAAGTGTTGAGAAAATCCTCCTAGACTTCTCCATTCCTTCTTTTGTGTTCTGATGACCTATAAGCATAACACTTATTGTTTCATTACCCAACTCATCGTTTTCTAACACAGCCGCCCTAATTCCCTCTACTCTATGCTGACCATCAACAGGGAAAATCTTTTCCTGACCTGATAATTCTAACAATCCAACATTGTAATACGTTTCATCATTTATTTCATAGCGAACCTCTTTCCACATTGGGTCTCCATCATATACAGCAAGAACAAGGCTATCGAAAAAGCGATCTTCTCGATTTAAAATGTACTCCTTTATCTTTATATAATTATCTGTAAGAGACCTTTGAATTTGTTCCTTTAATGAATTGGCAGTATGCAATTCATCATTCACAGGTTTCACCATCTCACTCACCTGCTTAAATGTCAATGTTGTACAATAGTAGATAGTATTACCTATTTTCCCTCTTATTGCTGGTATTTTTATTGGTTCCATATTGCTTATATATTTAAAATGCTGGCACAGAATCTTGTATTTCAATATTGTCTGGAATCTCTTCATTATACTCTGGCACAATTGCTCTAATTAACTTGACTTCATTTGAACGGATTTTTTCATTATCAGTATCAGGATAATAACGATAATATAGGTATTCTTTCCATTTTCGGAACATTCGTTTTATTTCAATTCGCTCATCTTTCAGATATTCATTTGCCCTCTTATTAATATTCTGATTTATTGTGTATTGACACCTGCCGATATACAAGATATAGTTTTCAGCAAAAGGCAAATTGATTCCTTTTAAATAGAAGATATAAATACCGCCGTGATTTTTAGGTAAATTCTTAATGCCTTCAGAAACATCATCATTCTGGTCATTAAGATACTTTATTTCATTCGACCAATTCTCAATATTACGGATAGGATTATTTATGTCAAGTAGATTGTCAATCCACCTATGTGGATTATGATAATAAGTAAGGATATATTTCTCATTATCATCATCATCGCGTATGAATGCTCTATATCTTGACATACTTTTATATAAAACAATTAGCACACATTATTTCATCTCCAAGAATATCCACAAGCGTTGTGCCTTTGCTCTGCTTGCGATTCTCTTCTTGGCGTTTGATTATATCAAGTTTAATCTGTCTAACCCGTTCAGGTTTGCATAACTCTGCAAGACTTTCATTCTGGTTCCATGTGTATCCGTCTTTTTCAAACTCCATCGCTTTAGCATAAAGGTCAGGATGTTGCTCATAAAGCCATATCCATTCGATTTTTTGCTGGAAAAAGCAGAAATAGCAACCCGAACGACTACGGCAATAGGTTCCCGTCTTGCCATCCACTTCAAAGGGAATCTCTTCATAATAAGCGGGGACTCCTACGCCACTTTCTCGCAACAAACGGAATATGTCATCCTTCACAAGGACATCCGTGTTATCTATCAATGGAAAATTATCCAATTTTCCTACTGGATAGTCTGTGGTTTTCAAGTATTCAAATACAACGTGATTGAATAACCTTATGTCGAAATCCAGTAACGCATTCAACTTTTTTGAATAATAGAAATGCTTTGAAATCGGTGTCGCAGCCGTATCCATGATTTCGTCCTTCAAATAATTATCAGGGCACAACAAATCGTACAATGACACAAACTGTTCTAAATTATCATTATGCAACACTTTGTTGATGACATCTATACTCCAGATATTTTTTCTAAATGGAAATATTGCTTGGATATTTGGCTTTGACGAAACATATCCATCCCGATCTTCATCACCACGAATGCCCACATACGAAATTGCCAAATCATCACCAACATATTTTTCAAATTCAGCCAACTTCATCTTTTGAGTACACCATCGTGCTTGTGGCGATGGCAGAAAACCGCCCATAGCCTTTAAGAAATGGTGAAATGGTGTGGGTTCTGCACTACCTTCAGCCGCTCTTAATCTTACAATTTTGCCCAAATAGGTTTCCAAGCAACTGATAAGAGCTTCTGTTTCTTCAAGTTCACATCCTGTATCTGAATTATAGTATTCAATCTTCAATGATGGATACTTCTGTTTCAGATATATGGATAATGCAGCACTATCCTTTCCTCCGGAAATTCCTAATATATGTCTAACATTATTGCTCATCACTCATTTTTTTGTTCAAGATTTCCAATAATGTACATATATCTACATTGTTGTTACCTGAAAGAATCTTATTTATCTTTGTCTCCAGTATAGATGCCTTATCTTTGTCCTTTTCAGATAAAACATAGGTCTGTGTTCTGATATTGGAGCCTGTATTTGTCACCATATCGAATGAATATGCCAGATCATTGTCAGCAATGATCTGTTTTGAAATGTCGGCATACTTCTCACACTCACGGAAAAGATACACCAAATCATCCGCCAACTTGTCTTCCTCCTCATCACGCAACGATTCCAATTTATGCTCCAAAATAGGGAAACAGATTGATTGATACCATTGTGTACGATTATCATACTCTGCAGTTGCATGATGATAGAACTCTTTTTGTTTAGCTGTTAGCAAATGAGTTTTCACATTAGCCAACCTTTGCCGGATTTCTTCCACATATTTGTTATAATCAGCCGATTCAAGACCCAATCCATCAACAAGACGAGTTTCGAGTCTGTCAATGAGTTGCGTATAGCAGGAGCGCAACTCGCGAATAGCTTTTTGAATAACATTTCCGTATTCCTCAACATCAGAATTTTGTTTAATTTTTTTTGTAAAACCCAAGGCTTCTGGCAAGTCCTCAAAAAATGCCTTTTCCGGGTCTTTCGCATTTGCCAAAACATCACGGAAACGCATGGTGGATTTATGTGTAAACTTCTGAGTATGCTTGGTGTAGTCATTCAACCTCTTATAGAAGAAAAGGAACGGCTTGATGGTCTCAATAAAACTCTGTGTTGTAATATTGAACTCGTCATCCAGATTGACAAAACGACGATATTGGTTGAAAAAGTCAAGTTTCACGCCATCCACCTCAAATGCCTTTATAGCATAATCGGAAGGATGTTTTTGCAGTAAATCAAAAAACAGCATATCAACATTAGGAATGTAAGCCCCTCTGTTCACATCGTACAAGGCAAAATCTTGTCTTTTAATGAAGAGGAAAGTGGGAATCCAAAAGTCGAGGAATCCTTGTTTAAGCTTAAATGGCTGATAAGAAAGGGTTTTAATAAGCTCTGATATTTTACGTTGTTTACCAATTGTACTTTGAAGAAACCGCACACTTTCGTTCCATAAAGTCATAATCCCATCATTGGTTGGAACATCTGCGAAACCGCTACCACTATGCAAGCCTGTATTTTTAAGCAATGAATAATAGATGGTTTTTTCAGGAGGGAACTTGTCAGTGTCAAAGCCTAAATCTTCTTCATTGTAATGCTCAACGAGTGCAGTCAGATAATTCTTTCGTGCCAATGCTATGGCGCTGCTCAACTTATGCCTGTTAAACAATTCGTTGTGTATGACCGGTGCTTCGGAGTATACATCATCACAAACAGATGAGAGCAGTTTGTTGAAATCTTTGTGGGAGGAAACTGTTTGTTTTTCTCCTTTGAAAAACCAAGTCACACGGTTCTTATAGGCAAAGAGATTGTCGCTGATTGACTTGTCTAGCAAAGTTTCCTCATACTCCTTTAACTTCTGTATTTCACCATATGCCACTTTGTCTGCCTCCTTATCAATCAACACTTTAGTGAGAATGTATTCATATTTCTTGATGTTATACAAGTGGTCAATGATTTCTCCTGTATTGTTGAAATAGGCATAAATAACTGCATGTTCTGTATTTGAACTGGTTTCTTTAATTACATCAAAAGCATTCTTATTAGAGGAGAAAATCAATTCAATATATCCGTCTATATCGCCTTTAGGTGTCATGTCAACCGCATCTTCCCGAACTTCATATTCAAAATAGCGAGGTGTGCCTTTGTGATAATAATGAGCCTTCACTGGTGAAATACGGTTGCTAATAAACTGTCGCAAATCATCAATGAACGAGACTGGGCGGGCTACAACAGCTCCTGCCTTTTGAATCTCCAGCTCCAAATCGATATCCGTGCCTTCAAAAAGCAAAAGACGTTGTTTGTATTCAGCATAACGTATGATTTTGAACCGCCGCAACTTTTCAATAATGGATTCTGCATCAGGGATGTTCATGGCCAATTGCGCATATTCAGACATCTGGTTGGGATTCATTGCAAAACTTGCTATACCAAATAGATTTAGTAATCCAATTGATTTGACTATTTGTATAGCATCCGACATCTGTTCAAGATCATCCCAATTCATCCCCTCAACCCGTTCAATGGACACCTGCATTGAACTCCAGTTCATGGAATCCATATTGGCATCTTTCAAATATGAGTATAAATTGAAAACAATGTAGTCATAGACTTTAGCCAAGTTGTAGGTCAGATTTGTATTGGTTTGAAATTCTGCAAGCGAATTGGAACCACGAGCCGCAAGGAACGAAAAAAGAGACCGTTCGTTTTGGCCGTATCGCTGTATGGCCGATGTGACAGCAAAAGCGGAAAAAGTGTCAAGAGGATATAACTGACGGGCTGTATCAACAGAAAAAGTGTTTGAAACAAATTTTGTCTCCAATGCAAGCTTATACAGTTTCTCTGCACTTCCACCATCTTTTTGAGACAAATCACCCAAATATTGTTTGGAGGCCAAAAACAAAAGCTGCTCAACAGGTTCCACAAACGTGATTTCCTTGAATCTCCCTTTTACTTTTGTCCATTCATTCTTCTGCGTCTCGGTCAATTTTTTTGCGTATGCACCAAAGTTTTGGTGCAATGTTGTCAACAACAATATGTCTCTCGAAGGCATATTGACAAATTCCGCAAATTTCTGAATGAAATACAGTTCCTGCTCGGGATTGTTGTTGGCTGCGTGTTCAAGCACTTTCCCAAATTCATCAATCACAATAAGCAAAAACTTGTTCTGCGCTTTTAATTGGTTGCAGTACTTTTTCAGTTCGTCAAGAATGCTCAATGAGTGTCCGTCAACATTCAGCTTCTTTCCAAGCAAAGCGGGCAATTCAGTATAATCTCCGATAATGTTTAGGATTTCAAAATCTTTCGCATCCGAAAGATTTTTAGGATTCAACAGCCTTTTTTCTTTGTTAGCATGGTTTAAGTCAGCCTCTATAGCCAAAAGGAAAGAAGACTTACCTGTGCCATATGTTCCAATAACGGTAAACGAATGTATGCCAGATTTAAAATCATTGACAATACTTTGCGCAGCCCTCCGTCCATTAGGTGTAACAATGTATTGGGCATCTGAAGGGAAGCCGTTTTCTATGTTCGCTGATAAATTGAACCCTTTATTCATAATACCCATCCAATACTTGTTTAGCGTCTATTTTTTTTGTGAACTGTACTTGTCTGACACCTGCTACATCGCTATAGGTCAAGGTGTCGGAATATGATTCTGAAAGTTCGTTCATCATGTCAATCACTTCCAAATCTGTCATGCAGAACATTAATCCTATCTCTTGCAAACTATCGTATTCAATACTATTATCTGTTTCATCCTTTATCATAAGCAATGCGAACAGGAAAATTTCTGGTGTCACCCGCCGTTTACCTTCTAAATTGAAAAAATAGCGGTTTCGTTTGTCATTAAGGTCATTGGTTTTGTCTTTCTTGTCAGTTTGTCGGAGCAGATCCAAATCCATCAATAAGGTTGAAAAATCCTCATTGGATTTAGGATCTTTAGGCAGACAATAATTTAGCAATAATACACCTATATCTTTTTTGACAGTATTGTCATTATACAGATTTCCTTTCCCTACTTCCATCATTTTGCGTTTCACAAAATTAGCCACCTGTTCTCTGTCAAACAACCTACGTTCCCTTTGAAAATCAACAAAAAACATTTTGTATAACGTGGCTTCCTGTGAAAAAATCAGCAAAAAGTGTAATAACCATAATGTCCCCAAATCTTCTACAAAAGGATCCTTTCCGGTTTCTGAATCGAAGATATATTCAGAAAGCCACTTTGTTTTTTCCGAATTGTATAATCCAAATGCCTTGTACCAGTATCGAATGGAAGCGACCATGTTTTTCCCAACCCCCAAATCCACGACAGACTCTGGAGCATTGAAGTCTTTTTCTTTTTTCACGAAGTCATACCCCTTCTTAAGCCACAGTGTCTTGCAGGGGAAGGATTCATGTCCCGAAAAGGCATATTTATTTGTACAATTAATATTCATATTTACTTTCTTCAATAAAGAATTTGCAAATATACATATTTTTATTGTTGGCAGACCAGTGAAGATATGTTTTTTTGCTCTCTTTTCCCCAATGACAACCCACGCCATCTCAATCGAACAAATCGCAATCACACGCTTTTATTTCATTGGAATGGATATTAGGGGCGCATCTTCCTTTGTTCGTAGGGATTACAAGCCAGCATTTCGTCCTTACGCCATGCGGCATCAGGGCGTAAAACTTCCGAAATTTCAGTCCCCCTCTCCCCTACTTCAAGCTGGATTCCAAAACCTTCACCTTCCTTTTTTTGCAACTTTTCGCACAATTTTGTCCACTTTCTGACCAAAAAACACAATTTGTTAAATTGCTGATTTTAAGCAAATTAACTATTATTCTGCCATTGATTTTATGATTTCAATATTGTAACTTTGTGGGTAAAAAAACAATAATAAAATCATGAACATACCACAAGGCAATAGCAAAGAGGAACTAAAAGCTCGTGAAGAAATAATTTCACAAGTATATAGAAAATGGACAGAGAACAATCCTGACAAACGTGTTTACAACCGTTCATTGAAAGATTATATTAACATCCGCTATCTATCCATAACCGAGACAATGCGACACGCAGCAAAATCGTATGCCTCCACACTTGCATTATTACAGCTCGACACCATTTTGAGATATGCTGTCAAATATGGAAAACCAAAGCCACCTAAGAAAGGTGTGAAAAACCAAGCTATTTTTTCTCATATACAAGAAATGCATTGTGAGCTAATAGGCATTGGGACCGTCAAAATGATAGTGGGTATCAAACGATCTGGAGAGAAAATACAATATTGCATCACAGCAATAAAAGCATAAAAAAAAAGAAATCGACAGGTTGGCTCGCTTTGAAGGTCATCGCCAAATTATGAACGTCTGTACTGGACTGTTCCCCTATTGATTTCCGATTGCAAAAATACATTTTTTTTTGATATAAACAATCTTTTTTACACTTGCGGTTTCTCTCCCGCGGCCTACGGCTGCCGTGATACGACAGCCCTACATAATGTGCTCTTGTCACGTGCGTGCGGATGCGGACGCATGCGATGCGTCCCTACATGTAATGCCATGCGGCATCAGGGCGTAAAACTTCCGAAATTTCAGTTCCACCCTTCCTATCTTCAACCTGGATTCCAAAAATTTCACAACATCTTTTTTGCAACTTATTGCAAAAATAATGCAACTTTTTGACCCGAAAGTACAAATTGTCAAACTATTGATTTTAAGCAAATTAACATACAATTAATATTGATTTTATGATTTCAACATTGTAACTTTGCGAGCGGAAACAGAGTACTTATGGCAAAGAAAAAAGTGGAAAAGAATAACATGAAAAACAAACGATACAAGCAAGCTGTCATTCCAAAAGCAGACTTGCCCAACGAGTGGAAAGGGATCAAACTTCATGAATTGAAAAACATAATATTCAACCATATACGCAGCAGTTATTCTGGAATGGTTATCCAAAACCTTGACACGGGATTGCCTATCACCATCTCTGTTACATCTGCACGAAAAACAGCCTACGGCGAAGCCATTTATTTCAAGAAAGCGGCAGCAATTCTCGTTCTTCCAGAAATCATCAAACACGCTCAGTACAACAACTGGGGTTCTCCCAAATCCACCGACGGTCCCAATATCATTGGTTACCTGAACTTCAAATGCAAGTGCCTCATTGATGGGTCGAAAGAAAACATCCGTTTGGCTGTACAATTCCAAAAAGGAGGCAAATACTATTACAATATAGAGGTCAACATGAAAAAACCCACACCTACAAGGAGCAATGCTTAACCTTATCCTCAGTGTGGGTTGTTTCCTTTCCCTTCCTCTTCTTACCGTTTGCAAATATATGAATTATTTTATTCACTTTGCAAGTGTTTGGGTAAAACAGTATAAAATTTCACCCTTGCACGCTGCTTTTCAGCTCGCAGCCATAAAATTAATCAGTGCAAAAATACAACAAATTTTTTTATGTCAAACGTTTTTTGAAGAATTAATTTGTACCCGTCTCTGCTACGGAAACACACTTTCGCGGCAGGTTCATCCCATCATCAGGGCCAATGCCCCGAGTGCCGCGGGAGGAGTGATGATGTCGCTTTCACCCCTGGCTATGGTCTTTCCGGCCCTACGGGCCTTACTCCGCCCAGATGCCACGTCCCTATAATTGCACACCAACGGACGCATGCGATGCGTCCCTATATATCATATTTACATCAAAAATTTCCGCATGGAAATTTTTACCTTAATACCGCTTTTGCGAATAGCTTGCGTGGAAAAACGAGGAGTATGGAGAGCTAAAAAGCCGACTGTTTGAGCTTGCTTTAGCAAGCGAGTTTCGGCTTTTTAGGCTACAGACGACCGTTTTTCAGCGAGCATATTCGCATGCGGAAAAGCCACTTTTCTTTGCCCCTTTCTTTTGTGGCTGCAAAAGAAAGGGGAAGAAAAATTTCACCATCTCTTTTTTGCAACTTTTCGCACAATTCTGTCCACTTTCCGACTAAAAAGTGCAACTTATTAAACTATTGATTTTTAGCAAATTAACAAAATTTCCACCCTTGATTTTCAGTTCAGTTATTGTAACTTTGCGGAAATCAAAAACTAAATAAAAACTTATGGAAAAGAATCGTCCTCAATTGGGGAGCGGGCCAACTTATTCGGACTCCCCATCAGACAATGCCAATTCTTCTATTACGAGTAGCCCTACCGATACCCTTCGTACCTCGAAGAATTCGGATGCAAAAATAATAAAAATTCTAACACCAATAAAAGCAAACATTAAAAAATTCAAAAATAATGATTACCATATTGATTATTTTAGTGGCTGGAATGGTGCTTTGATTGGATTGCGAAAATTATTGCAATTGAACTATCGAGGAGGTTCTAACTACTCTAATTATGAAACACCAAGAGGCGTATTATCTTTACGACTATCAGGACATAATGCTAATGGCAACAATTTTTCACCCGAAAACATCAATATAAGTGTCTTTGTCGCTTTATTCGAATACGAGCATATTAAATCAAGCGTGAAATATACAGAATATAGAATCACGAAAGAAACGTACGACAAATACCCCAAAAAAGTTGTATATGAAATTGTAACCGCGGTTGAACGAGCATTGAGTGGCGAAATATTTGAATTAAACAATGATATTGCCGATAAAACTCCTTATGAAATAGAAATCTAAGTGACAAACAAGCGTCCTGTGTGCCGCGAGAGGAGTGACAATGTCGCTTTCACCCCTGTCTATGGTCTTTTCTGCCCTACAGGCCTTACTCCACCCTGTCGATGCATACCAACAACCACCCTCCAACGGACGCATGCGATGCGTCCCTACAAACTAATCCAGCGGACACATAGAGACATGCCTACGGCTGCCGTGATACGACAGCCCTACAGGATGTACCCCTGCAATATGCGTGCGGATGCGGACGCATGCAATGCGTCCCTACATGTAATGCCATGCGGCATCAGGGCGTAAAACCTCCGAAATAGCAGTCCCCCACTCCCCTACTTCAAGCTGGATTCCAAAACCTTCACCTTCCTTTTTTTGCAACTTTTCGCACAATTCTGTCCACTTTCCGACTAAGAAGTGCAATTTATTAAACTGTTGATTTTTAAGTAAATTAACCATTACTTCACTATTGGTTTTATGATTTCAACATTGTAACTTTGTGGGTAAAAAAAATGACAGAATATATCAAAATTGGCAGAATAAGTATGACAAGGGCCAAAGAGGCACATATACCATCAGCAGATATAAAAATCAATAAACAACACATTGATCATGTTGCCGGAAAACATAAAAAAGAGCTTGAAAAACTTGGGTTCACCGCCTTGGATTTTATCAGAGTGGTAATTAACGGATACAATGAGATTAGGGAGGCAAAAGACGGAACGTACTTTCTTGCTAATGTGATTGATGAAAGCAGCACATACACCGCCATTATAGGATTAAATTACATTGAAAGCAAGAAGTTTTGGGAAATAAAAACAGCTATTCCCATAAGAACAGCTGTTATAAACAAGAAAAAGCTTATTTGGAAAAGGGAGCGAACCCCTTTAAAGATTTAACTCTTTGTGCCTTCTGCAATGCAATACGCTTACACTCCAAAAGCTTTTCACATTGCAAAAGTAGAAAAATTTCCAATACAAAATATAAAAAAACAAAAAATTGTCAGTAAATTTTATGGACACCGTATGAGAAGCCCAGTGGCCTGCACAATGCAACGACACTACTCGCATGGAAAAAAGAATCAAGAAAAAAGTGACGAAGAAGTTATCTATTTTTTGAGTATCTTTGCACCCTCAAAATTCAGACCTAAAAATATAATAAAGTTGTAATATTTCTAAGCTCATAAACTCAAATTTCCACACTCAAACTGACAAATCACCATCATTAATTCTTGTTTTTAATTCTTAACTCCAAAAATATGACAAAACAAAAAGAACCCATCTGGCTGAAAATAGTCCGTATTGCGCTGGCCTGCGTATTTCTTTACTCCGGTTTCACCAAAGCCATCGACCCCGTGGCCACAGGCATCACCTTCGACGAATACTTCACTTCCTTCGGCATGAGCTTCATGCACCCATTGTCCCTGTTTTTCGCTTTCTGCATGACCGCCGCCGAATTCACCTTGGGCTTCATGATGCTCTTCCGCATCAAAATCCGCTTCACCGCATGGTGCTACCTGCTTTTTATGGTCTTCTTCTTCTTCCTGACTTTATGGCTCGCCATCGCCGAACACCTGGAAGTGAACTACGGCTACAATTTCGGTGTGGTGCGTGACTGCGGCTGCTTCGGACAGGCTGTACACCTCAGCAATAAAGAGACCTTCCTGAAGAATGTGGTCATCATGATACCCACGCTGATAGTGTTTTTCAAACGCAAAAGCATCCCCGACATCCGCCTGACAGAACTGGGTCAGTGGTGCTTCGCCGCCATCGGTGCCTTAATCGTTTTCGGCTTGCAAGCCTATTGCTTCCGCCACCTGCCTATCATCGACTATAGCAACTGGAAAGTGGGCGAAAATGTGGCCCAGAACTTCATTGACAAACCCGCTGTGCAAGATATCGCATTTGTCTATCGGAACACCACGGATGGAAGCCTCGTCACCTTGTCGGAGGATGAACTGATGACCATCGGCGATGAACAACCTGACTTCTACGACGTTTACGAATATGTAGATAGAAAAGACAGTATTATCAGCGAGTTTGAAAGAGCTCCCCATGAAGGTTTCAACATGTTGGACTCCACGGGTTCGGATATGGCCATGGAAATTTTCCTTAGTGAAGAGCCCGCCTATATCTTCTTCATGCATAATCTGGATGAAACCAATACAAAATGCATTCAGAATGAAGAATTTAAGCGTATTGTGAACCACTGTCTCGAAAACGGTATCACTGTGGTGGGTGTATCTAACTCTGATGAGGAAACCATCCGGAAATTCCGCCAGGAAAACAACATTCCTTTCCCCATCTATGAAAATCACATTGACCCCATTAAAGGTCCTTTCATGGTACGCGACGCCGTCCGTTCCAACCCAGGCCTCATCATTATCCAAGGTGGTGTTGTGAAAGGGAAGTATAATTGGAGAGACTTTGGGAAGGTGAAAACTGATAATTAGCAAATTAGTTAATTAGCAAATGTGCAAATTAAATTAAGAATTAAGAACTTTTCATCATGAAAAAATTAGGAACCATTACCTTATTAGCTTGTTTGACCCTCATGTTTACACAATGTGATAAAAAATCAGCTCCGATCAAGTATCCTGAAGCCACTATGGGCAGCGACACAGATGTTTATTTCGGTGTAAAAGTAGCCGATCCCTATCGTTGGCTCGAAAATGATACCGCCCCGGAAGTGGAGGCATGGGTACAGCAGCAGAACGAAATCACCCAGAACTACTTGCAGAAGATTCCTTTCCGCGAGGACCTCAACAAGCGGTTGACCGCAATTTCCAACTACGAAAAGATTGGTGTACCATTCAAAAAACATGGCAAATACTATTTCTACCGCAACGACGGCTTGCAAAACCAAAGCGTTTTGTATGTAAAAGAAACTTTGGACGGTGAAGCCGAAGTGCTGTTAGACCCCAACACGCTGTCGGACGACGGTACCGTGGCCCTCAACGGCATCAGCTTCTCGCACGACGGCAAATACTTAGCCTACACCATCTCCCGCAGCGGCAGCGACTGGGTTGAAATCTACGTGATGGACTTAGCTACCCGCCAGCTGACTAACGACCACATCGAATGGGCCAAGTTCACCAGTGCGGCATGGCACAGCGATGGCTTCTACTACAGCTGCTACGACCGCCCCGAAGCTGGCAAGGAATACTCCAACATGAACGAAAACCACAAGATTTTCTATCATAAAATGGGTACTGCCCAAGAAGAGGATGTGCTGATTTATGAAAATCCGAAATATCCCCAGCGCTTCTACGTAGCCAGCACCGATGAGGATGAAACCGTAATGTTTATTTCCGAAGACGGTTTTGGTGCAGGCAACAATCTGATGATGAAAGATTTACGCAGACCCAACGCCCCCGTTGTAGCTCTCACCACTGATGCAGATTTCATCTACTCACCTATTGAGGTCATGGGCAATAACATATACGTTTATACCAACTACAAAGCCCCAAAATACCGTCTGATGAAGGCTAACATCGACAATCCGAGAATCGAGAGCTGGACGGAAGTGATTCCGGAAGGAGAGAATGTGTTGAGTTCTGCCGAGATTATCGATGGCAAATTCGTTCTTTGCTACAACCAGGATTGCTCCGAGCACGCCTACATTTATACCTTGGAGGGTCAGAAAATGCACGAGGTGGAACTGCCTACCCTCGGCACTGTATGGTTCAGCGGCGACAAGGATGAAAAAGAAGTTTTCTACGGATTCTCTTCCTTCACCTTCCCTGCCACCATCTACAAATACGACATTGACAACAACAAATCAGAGCTGTACATGGCTCCTAAGGTCGATTTCAAGAGTGACGATTACCTGACCGAGCAGATTTTCTTCACCAGCAAAGACGGCACAAAAGTTCCCATGTTCATCACCTACAAGCGCGGTTTGAACCTGAGAGGCAACAACCCCGTATTGCTTTACGGTTACGGCGGTTTCAACGTCAGCCTGAACCCCTCATTCTCCACCATGCGTATTCCGTTCTTGGAGAATGGCGGCATCTATGCCCAAGTCAACCTCCGTGGTGGCAGCGAATACGGCGAGGAATGGCATCAGGCCGGCACCAAGATGAACAAACAGAATGTGTTTGATGACTTTATCGCCGCCGCCGAATACCTCATCAGCGAGAACTACACCAACCCGCAGAAAGTGGCCATCATGGGCGGCTCCAACGGCGGTTTGCTGATAGGCGCCTGCGTCAACCAGCGTCCCGACCTGTACCGTGTGGCCATCCCGCAAGTGGGTGTGATGGACATGCTGCGCTACCACCTCTTCACCATTGGCTGGAACTGGGCTCCCGACTACGGCACCAGTGCCGACAGCAAAGAGATGTTCGAGTACCTGTACAAATACTCACCACTGCACAACATCAAGAACGACGGCACCCCCTACCCTGCCATTTTGGTCACCACTGCCGACCATGACGACCGCGTAGTACCAGCACATTCCTTCAAATATACTGCCGCTTTGCAGGCTGCCAACACCGGCAACGCCCCGAAACTCATCCGTATTGAGACCAAGGCAGGCCATGGTGGCGGTATGCCCCTCAGCAAAGTGATTGAAGAATACACCGATATCTACGCCTTCATCATGTACAACCTTGGCATGAAGCCAAAGTTCCAATAGACAAGTCATAACGAAATATACTTGCATCTAAGTCCTTTCAAAATAATAGATATTTAAACTCTGCATAGAACCTAAATTCCAAAGAAAGTAATGACTAAAGTGCTGTTGCATTCATGTTGTGCCCCCTGCTCATCCGCTATTTTGGAGTGGATGCTCAACCATGACTATCAGCCGGTCATTTACTATTACAATCCCAATATTTTTCCTGCGGAAGAATATGAAATACGGAAAAGGGAATGCAGTCGCTATGCGCTGAAATTAGGTGTAAGCATGATTGATGGAGACTACGGACACCAGCAATGGTGCGAAGAAATGAAAGGCTTGGAAGACCAGCCGGAAAGAGGAGCAAGATGCCTACAATGTTTCAAGATGCGTCTTCTCAAAGCAGCGGAAAAAGCCAAAGAACTGAATATTGAGCTGTTCACCACCACTTTGGCTTCTTCCAGATGGAAAGACCTGAAACAAATTAACGAGGCCGGATTTTGGGCTGCCGGGCAAGTGGAAGGCACCCAATTCTGGGACAAGAACTGGCGCAAGGACGGCCTGCAGGAACGCAGAAACCAGCTGCTGAAAGAAAATAATTTCTACAATCAACAATATTGCGGCTGTGAATTCAGTTTAAAAGCGACAGCAGCAAAAATGCAAAAATAAAAAAACGACATGCCGCAAAGAAAAAACATATACAGAAAACTACTAATCCTGTTCTTGCTGGTGACCATCAGCATGAGCGCTTTCCCGCAGAAAGGCGGCTTCGGAGTGCCTAACCTGCAGAAATACGACAAGAAACTTTTCCATTTCGGATTCAGCATCGGTTATAATCTTTTTGATTTCAACCTGAAAAACAATGCCTACTATCCACAAAGCGACTCCCTCTTAGTCATCAACACCAAGGCGGTCAGCGGCTTCAGCTTGGGAATTGTCACCGATTTGCGAATCTGGAAGTATTTCGATTTGCGTTTCATTCCAGGTCTCTCTTTCGGAGAGCGTGTGCTTAATTATGAATTTGCCAACCACGTAAGAGAAAATGACAAACAGCGGCGAGTGGAATCCGTTTACTTGGATTTGCCCCTGCTATTCAAAATCAAATCGTCCAGGATGCACAATGTCCGCATTTATGTTATCGGTGGTGTACAATACAGCCTGGACTTGATTTCCAACCAGAAGAAGCAATCCAAACGCCCCAATGAGATGCTGGTCAAGCTCAACAAAAACGATTTGCAAGGGCAGGTCGGCTTTGGTCTGGACTTTTATTGCACTTATTTCAAGCTGACCACTGAGGTCAAAATGGGCTTCGGCATGTTGAACCTTTTGGTACCCGAAAACCATATTTATACCAGCAATATCACTTCTGTAAAATCAAAAACATTACAAGTATCTATAATATTTGAATAATCATGGCAAACAACGAAGAACTTTTCAAACAAATCATTTCTCACGCAAAAGAATACGGTTTCATTTTCCCGTCCAGCGAAATATATGATGGCCTCAGCGCAGTTTACGACTATGGTGAATACGGCGTCGAGCTCAAAAACAATATCAAACAATATTGGTGGAAAGCCATGGTGCAATACCACGAGAACATTGTCGGTATCGACAGCGCCATCTTCATGCACCCCACTATCTGGAAAGCTTCCGGCCACGTGGATGCTTTCAACGACCCGCTCATCGACAACAAGGACTCCAAGAAGAGATACCGCGCTGATGTGCTGATTGAAGACCACATCCAGAAAATTGAGGATAAAATCAACAAAGAAGTTGAGAAAGCCAAGAAACGCTTTGAGAACTTCGATGAGGACCTGTACCGCAAGACCAACCAGCGTGTGGTGGAATATCAGCAGAAGATTGACGATATCACTGCCCGTTATGCCGACTTGATGAACAGAACCGATTTAGCTGGCTTGAAGGCGCTGATTGAGGAATTAGGTATTGTATGCCCGATTTCCGGCACCAAAAACTGGACCGACGTGCGCCAGTTCAACCTGATGTTCGCCACCCAGATGGGCTCTGTGGCCGAGGGTGCCGACACCATCTATCTGCGTCCCGAAACTGCCCAGGGTATCTTTGTCAACTTCCTGAATGTCTATAAGACCGGAAGAATGAAGATTCCGTTTGGCATCGCCCAGATTGGCAAGGCCTTCCGTAACGAGATTGTCGCCCGCCAGTTCATCTTCAGAATGAGAGAGTTCGAGCAGATGGAAATGCAGTTCTTTGTCCGCCCGGGTGAAGAACTCAAATGGTTCGACTACTGGAAACAAACCCGTATCAAATGGCATCAGGATTTGGGCATCGCTCCCGAAAACTACCGTTTCCACGACCACGAAAAGCTGGCTCATTACGCCAATGCCGCTACCGACATCGAATTCAAGTTCCCCTTCGGCTTCAAGGAACTGGAAGGTATTCACTCCCGTACCGACTTCGACCTCAGCCAGCATGAGAAATACTCCGGCAAGAAACTCCGTTTCTTCGACCCCGAGACCAACGAAAGCTATGTACCTTACGTCATCGAGACTTCTATTGGTGTCGATCGTATGTTCTTGGCCGTTTTCAGCCACGCCTACACGGAAGAAAAGCTGGAAGACGGTTCTACCCGTGTGGTGTTGCGTCTGCCCGCCAAATTGGCTCCTATCAAGGCGGCTGTTTTACCATTGGTGAAGAAAGATGGTCTGCCCGAAAAAGCCCGTGAGGTCATGGATATGCTGAAACCTTACATGATGTGCCAGTACGACGAGAAAGACGCCATCGGCCGCCGCTACCGCCGCCAGGACGCCATCGGTACACCTTATTGTATCACCATCGACAACCAGACGATGGAAGACAATACCGTCACCATCCGTGAGCGCGACAGCATGGAGCAGAAACGCGTGCCCATCAAAGAACTGCTTTCCGACATCAAATTCTAAAGCATTTTGCTCTCATGCCGCAACCTATTCTGCTGTTAAAAAACGGCATTCGACTTATACATAAAGAGATAAATTCGCCAATATCCCATTTCGGCATATTGGTGAATGCCGGAACACGCGACGAAGATCCTGACAAAATGGGCATCGCGCACTTTGTGGAGCATACCATCTTCAAAGGCACCCAGAAACGCAGCGCCCATCAGGTTATCCGACGCATGGAGGATGTGGGTGGCGACCTGAATGCCAGCACCTCCAAAGAGGAGACCTATTTCCACGCCTCCTTCCTCTCGCCCGACTATCCACGGGCAGTGGAACTGCTGGCCGATATTTTCAGTCACTCCACTTTCCCCGAGCAAGAGCTTGAGAAAGAGAAAGATGTGGTCATTGAGGAAATCAACTACTACAAAGATACCCCTGCCGAACTGATCGTGGATGATTTCGAGACCCTGGTGTTCCAAAATCATCCTATGGGGCGCAATATCTTGGGCACGCGCAAAGATGTGAAGCATTTCAAGCGCGAGGATATTCTGAATTTCATCCGGAAAAATTACGCGCAAAACAATCTTGTCTTAGCCTCTGCAGGAAATATCTCCGCAAAAAAACTATTGCAACTTTGCGAACGTTATTTTGCTGATGTACAATTAATTGACGCCCCAACTCCCAGAACCGCTTTCAACAACTATCATCCTCAACATCAGAGAATCAACAAACACAGCAACCAATCCCACATCATGATGGGCAACATCGCCTACGCCATCACCCGTGAGGAGCGGACAGCTTTCCAGTTGCTCACCAATATTTTAGGAGGTCCGGGCATGAACACACGCCTGAACATGGCCATCCGTGAAAGCAAGGGCTTGGCCTACGGGGTGGAAGCTTTATACTCCCCTTTTTCAGACACCGGTTTATTTACCATCTATATCGGCTGCGAGCACGACACCATCGAGCAATGTGTCAACTTGAGTTATAAAGAACTTAAAAAATTGTGTCAGAATAAGTTGGGCACCATGCAGCTACATTATGCCAAGAAACAATTCTTGGGACAGCTTGCCATTGCCAACGAAGCCAAACTCAATGAAATGATAGCCTTGGGCCGCACCGCCCTCTTTTTCGACGAGGTGGAAAGCACCGAGGAATCCATTGAGAAGCTGAATGCAGTCACCGCGGAAGAGCTGCTTCACGCCGCCAATGAAATACTTATTCCAGACCAGATGTCCACATTAATATACGGAAAACCATGAAAGTGAAATCAGTCCTGTTTGTCAGCCTTGTCATCCTGCTGGCAGCCTGTTCTTCCTCAAAGAAAGAGGCAGAAGACGCTATTATCGCAGATGAGAATACGGTTACAGATTTTGCCTTGAGAATAGAACAAAGCGTACTGAACGGCAACCCCGACGTGTACAACAACGCCTTCGACAAAGAGTACCTGAAATCGCTCATCCGTGACAACTCTATTGTCAACAGCAGTCTGGATGCGGATTTTGGGCAAGAGTACTTTGAGAGCAATTTTCACACAGGAGACGAGGCGGTACAAGTGGTGGACAATGGCGGTGATTTCAAATTCGTGCGCTATTATATGGATGGGAAAGACAGTAGTCACCATATTGTGTTCAGGACATACAACGACTTCATTCTTAACTTTATAGACTATAAAGTGGATACACTAGGAGGACTATTGGCCATCAAAGATGGTTTTATCTACAACACAGGCCGACAGTTTTCAGACATCATTCGGGAAAATGTCTTGCTTAACGTGCTGTATAAGACCAATCCTGAAGGCACCACCTCCACACTCAAACATATCAAAGAACTCGGAGACGAAGGCAAATACAAGGAAGCCATGCGGCAATTACACCAACATGAGGCTGAACTGGATGAACTGTCGTATTTTTGGCAGCTTTACATCGCCAATCTCTATCAAACCTGTCCAAAGGCACAATATATTGACTCGCTCAATCAACTGAAGGTAAAAGGATTGGACAATCGTATGCTCTTACTGCACCAGATGTTGTTTTACCTCAATGAAGGTATGGTGGAAGCCAACGACAGCATCATAAACCAACTGATTGACTATGCTGGAGACGACCCCATATTTTTGTTGATTTTCGGCAAGACCAACTTCTATGCCAAACAATATGATACGGCATTGGGCTGTTATGAGACAGCGGCAGAATTTTTGCCACCGCTTTGGGATTTGTGGTTCAGCAAATTGGAATGTTATCACGCCATGAACGACAGTGAGCATTTCGGCCAATGTCTGGAAGAGGGTAAAAAGAACTATGGGATGACTGACGAGCAGCTGTCAGCGATAAAGGAAAGGCATTTTTCCAGACAAAAATAAGCGAGCAAATTACCTTTACCGGGTCCATGATTCAGTAGTTTGCCGTATTTTGTTATGGGCACCATCGAAAAAGAAAAATACAAAACACTCTATATCAACATAATACATCCAAAAACAACAATTCAACAAAATTTTATTCAAGTTATTGCTTATATTATATTTTTTTGTATTTTTGCAACCCGATTTTGAAAAGAATAAAAACAACAAAGAAAGATAAGAAATGGCAAATCACAAGTCAGCATTAAAAAGAATCAGAGCTAACAACAGAAAAAGATTGGAAAACAGATATTACGCCAAGACCATGCGTAATTCTATCAGAGACATGAGATTAGTTTCAGACAAAGCTGAAGCTCAGAAGAGACTGCCTTTAGTAGTTTCTTTGATTGACAAATTGGCAAAGAAAGGCATTATTCACAAGAACAAAGCCGCCAACTTGAAATCCGGTTTAATGAAAAAGGTGAACCAATTATAAGGGTTGATTGGTTTTTTTTCATATTTTTGTGTTGCGCAATATACAAGCAATTGTATATTGCGTTTTGCTTTAAATAGACTTTAGGGGTTAGTAACTGAAAACTGAAAACTGAAAATTACAATTCAATATCAGGGCTACCTAACCACTAACCACTAACCACTAACCACTAACACCTGACCACTGACCACTGACCACTGACCACTGACCACTAACACCTAACCACTAACACCTAACCACTAACACCTAACACCTAACACCTGACCACTGGCACCTACAGTGCCTGCCTAATACGAAGCAATTTCACCAGCAGGTCGTGCAACTGGTCTAAGGGCAGCATATTGGCGCCATCAGACAGGGCTTTGGCGGGATTGGGATGGGTTTCAAGGAAGAGGCCATCAAAGCCGACAGCGACAGCGGCCTTGGCCATAGTCTCAATCAAATCCGGACGGCCACCAGTCACGCCCTTGGGTTGGTTAGGTTGCTGCAAGGAATGGGTGGCATCGAAGACCACGGGACAGCCATTTTTCTTCATCTCTTTGATTCCCCTGAAATCCACTACCAAATCGGTATAGCCGAAGGTGGTACCACGTTCCGTAATCAGCACCTGCTGGTTGCCTGCCTCACGCACTTTCTCCACGGCAAAGCGCATAGCCTCGGGCGACATAAACTGTCCCTTCTTAATATTTATAATTTTGCCTGTTTTTGCAGCTGCCACCAGCAAATCTGTCTGCCGACAGAGGAATGCCGGTATCTGCAGCACATCGGCCACCTGGGCCGCCCATGCAGCCTCCTGCTCCGTGTGAATATCTGTCACTATTGGCAGGTCTAAATCCGCTTTTACCTTTGCCAGCACCGCTAAAGCCTGCTCATTGCCAATTCCTGTGAACGAATGCAGCGAAGAACGGTTCGCTTTTTTATAGGAAGCCTTGAAATAGTAAGGAATTTCAAGTTCCACGCATATTTTTTTGATTTCGCGAGCGATCAGGAGAGTGATTTCTTCTCCTTCCACCACACAAGGGCCAGCGATTAAAAAGAAGGGGGTGTTCATTTTTATAGGGGTTAGGTTTCAGATTACAGGGGTTAGTGATTAGGGGATAGTGAATAGGAGGGAGAATTCATAATTCATAATTCATAATTCACAATTCACAATTCAGATTTAAATTCCCCTTCTATTAGAAGGGGTGGCCGAAGGCCGGGGTAGTGACTTATACATCATTTCTACTTTAATTGTCAACTGTCAATTATCAATTGTCAATTGTTCTAGCTTCGGCGGGAAAATTTGGCGGCGATATAGAGGAAGATACTGATTAGCGAATAGAGTATGTCGATAAAGAATATATGCGGTATGATGTCTTTTTCTTTCAGTTTTGCGGCGGAGAAGCCAAAAATGAGATACTGGCACAAAGTTTTGAAGGCGAACACCGACAATGTGGCGATGAGGAAGGGCAAAATTCTCACTGAAAATCCGATACTCAAGCCCAAAAAGACAAAGAAAAGAAGGTTCATCAGACTATAGGTTCCCAAAAGGAAACGCACTCCCGGCTTGTAAAACGGACGAGTGCTCAGATATCCTTTCTTTTCCTTGAACCAGCGGCGGAAGTTCACCTTTGGCCGGGCAATGGTATAAGACTCGCTAAAATATTCTATATCAACATTTTTATCAGTAGCAGCACGACCGATAAAGATGTCATCATCACCATACGCGATGTGATTATGGGAGGCAAAACCACGTTGTTTCATGAACAGGTCTTTGGTATAAGCCAGGTTCTGTCCCCTTCCCATATAGGTCATCTTGGCCAGGGAATACGAAAAATACTGGATTGCCGTTTGCAAAGAATCAAAACGTAACAGCTTATTAAAGAGCCCTTTCTGTTTTTCGTACGAACAATAACCCAATACGATTTGCTTGCCATTCACAAAATGCTTGGCCATATTCTGGAGCCAATAAGGCGATGCCGGCATACAATTGGCATCTGTCAGCACTATCAGCTTGTGTTTCGCCTCCTTAATACCTATTGAAAGAGGAAATTTTTTCCCCTTAATAGTTGTGACAGAAGAGTTCAGGTCAACAAAAACCAGATGGGGATACTGTTTCTGATAGTCCTCGACCACCTGTGCCGTCTCATCATGAGAGTTGTCACTCACCACGATAACTTCATAGTCATTGTATTGTTGCGTAAGTATGGCAGGAAGAGTTCTGCTGAGATGATGCGCCTGATCGCACGAAGTTATGACGATTGAAATGGGATCCTGACGGTAATCCTTAATCTTTTTGGGCTTATGAAACGCAAAACGGGCAAAGATTATTCCATAATACAACAAGAGGGAAAATGCTGTTACAGAAAAGCATATCAGGAAAATAAGGGGCAGGTTTAAAGGTAAGACAGTTGCCATATAGTGATGTTAATATTAAATACAAAAATATTTTAAAGTTTAGGATTTTTGATGTATTTTTGCCGAAAAATACTAACAAAATGCAGTTTATAATTCAACATACCGACCCGAAAAGCTCTGCCAGAGCAGGATTGATTCACACCGACCATGGCGACATTGAGACCCCGATTTTCATGCCTGTAGGCACAGTAGGCGCCGTCAAAGCCGTACACATCAAGGATGTGCGTGAAGATATCAAAGCCCAGATCATTCTCGGCAATACCTACCACCTGTACTTGCGTCCCGGATTGGAGGTATTGGAAAACGCCGGCGGACTGCACCGTTTCAACGGCTGGGACCGCCCCATACTGACCGACAGCGGTGGCTATCAAGTGTTTTCGTTGAGTGCACGCCGCAAAATCAACGCCGAGGAAGGAGTGTGGTTCCAATCGCATATTGACGGCTCAAGGCACCTGTTTAGTCCCGAGAAAGTCATTGACATAGAGCGCACTATCGGCGCTGACATTGTGATGTCGTTTGACGAGTGCACCCCCTACCCTTGCGACTTCGACTACGCTGAGCAGTCAATGAAAATAACCCACGGCTGGTTAGAGCGCTGCTGCAAGCATTTCGACGAGACCGAGCCGAAATACGGCTATTCGCAGACGTTGTTTCCCATTGTACAAGGCAGTGTGTTTCCCGAACTTCGCAAACGCTCGGCCGAGTTCATCAGCTCTATGAAACGTGAGGGCAACGCCATTGGCGGTGTATCGGTAGGCGAGCCCACCGACCTGATGTACGAAATCACGGAGTTATGCTGCCAGCTGCTACCCAAGGACAAGCCCCGCTACCTGATGGGCGTAGGCACTCCCGCCAACATCATCGAGGGCATTTCCATGGGTGTGGATATGTTCGACTGTGTGATGCCCACCCGCAACGGCCGCAACGGCATGATTTTCACCTGGGACGGCATCATGAACATGCGCAACGAGAAATGGAAAAACGACTTCACCCCGATAGACGCCAACAGCGACCTGTTCGCCGACCGCGAGTACACCCGCGCCTACTTGCGCCACCTGTATGTCTCTGACGAGATTTTAGGTCCCATGATTGGCAGCATCCACAACCTGCATTTCTATCTCGACTTAGTAAAAACCGCCCGCAAACACATTGCGGACGGCACTTTTGCCAGCTGGAAGAATGAGATTCTGCCGAGAATTTCGCAAAGACTGTAATTCCAGTGATCAGGGGTCAGGGGTCAGGGATTAGTGATTAGGTTTTAGGTTTCAGGGGTTAGGGGTCAGGATTCAGGATTCAGGATTCAGGGGTCAAGGGTCAGGGATTAGTGATTAGGTTTTAGGTTTCAGGGGTTAGGGGTCAGGATTCAGGATTCAGGGGTCAGTGATTAGTAATTAAGAATATGGGATGTCAATGTAGGCGACTGCGTCTCGCAGTCGCGAGAAATGGAGACAGCCCTCATTTTTCAATCTGCAAGAATACACCTTAGAGCCGGTGACGCAGTATTTCACTTTTCCGCGCCATAGCTATTGTTTGATGAACTTGGAAACGGAAAAATGCTGATCAGTGGTGAGGATGCGGATAAAGTATAGTCCGCTGGTCAGGTTGTTGACGTTAAGGGTACTCAGTTGCTCGTTCTGTCCATTATAGCTTATGACTTGGCGACCGCTCAAGTCGTAGATCACGATTTGCTGTACTGGTTCGGAGCATTGAACATGGAGTATGCCCGTGGTAGGGTTAGGAAACACACTGGAAAGTATCTCGTCGCGGGTCGCGACACCCACATTGTCGTCCATGTCTTCCACACATAGGGTACCCATGCCGGGGAGTACAATGTTGTCCACCCAAGCGCAGTCGCTGCCATCGATGACACCAGAGTCCTTCCGATAGCTAAATCTGAAGGTGTGCGTGCCTGAATTGACCGGAAAAGAAGCCTGTGACCAATCGGTGGAACCCGTTTGGCTATCCATCTCTGTATTGTCAATATAAAATTTGAAGAAGTCATAGCCATCCTCAGAAGAGACTTTACGGAAATAGGAGATGTTCGCAGAGGGGGAGCAGTTGACCGTGATGAAGAATTCAGATTGGTCGTTGTCGGCCAAGTCCTGTTTGGAACGGATGCAGTAGTTGCCGGCGTAGGCTTGCTCATTGGTAACAAACCAAGGGTTATTGTTGATTTGCCATGGGAAAGCGGTCAGATTACCTGTCTCGAAGGTTTCCATAACAGTACCAACAGTCAAGTAGATGGTGTCCACGATGATGTCCTGGCCTACCACACATTTCACGTAGAGCGGTACAGTTGTCATGTCCGGAACAGAGGCACCGATTGACACTTGATACTGGGCAGTTGCAGAGTTGCCAGCAGGCAATACCGAGATATTCTGGGCTGGGGTGTTCACGGTCACCAAGCTGTAATGGCTGGTGGGGTGTTCACGGTCACCAAGCTGTAAAGGCTGGTGAGGTGCAGAGCGGCATTGGTCAGTGGGCAATGGCCGATGTTGGCGTAGGTTACTGTCACATTGGCCATGTCACCTGGAGCGAATGATGTAGTGCCATTCGTGTTCTGAAGGGCCACATTCGCAATGGAAAATATCGGAGTCACAACCATTATCGTGAAATACTTGGTGGTGGTCTCATTGCCGAAGGTGGTAGTAATGACAAAAGGAATCTCGTCGCCATCCTGGGCATCCGCAGGCAACACGATGGTGAAAGCGTTGTTGTGCGTGCTTGTGGCGTCTGCAGCGATGCTGTTGTCGCTCACGCTGTTTTGAGGAATGACGACGCCCGGATAGCTGCTGCTGAGCGTGGTGGTTACATTGGAGGCTGTGGCTACACCGTAGTTAGTCAAGGCCACATCCATATAAACAGTGGAGCCTGGTTGCGGAATGCTGAACTCGGACAAGGAGCAAGAAGAGACGGCCACAAAGGGTCCTGTCGGGGCAATGACCTGCACGGTCTTGAAAAATTGTATGTGGTTTTGCGCCGAAACCGCCAACTCATAATTCCCCGTGATGTTGACAGCACTGAAAGTGAGGTTGGCATAACCAAAGGCATCCGTGAAGGCTGCTGCTATCAGCTCGTTGTTATGAGTCAGGGCCACGTAGGCATAGGGAACTGTTTGTACGTCATAGCTGGTGCTGCCCACCAAGAGAAATTCATCGGAGTTGACGCTCAAGTTGGAAGGAATACCCATATAGGGTTTCAGGGAAGGGTCGCCCATCAGGTGGTAAACCTCCCAGTAGTAAAGCTTCAGGTCTGAGCTTGAGCCTTCCACCGCCAGGTCTCCTGCAGTCATGTAGCCCGCTATGCTGGTGACCCAGGCGTCGTGATTCTC
>JAEEGL010887403.1_pt1 | contig 27331 bp, 24 predicted proteins | sample 9134231 | NCBI WGS metagenome assembly JAEEGL01 (sample SAMN16246548, study PRJNA631951) | gut metagenome | biome: gut microbiome; feature: rumen; material: fiber-attached | host: Bos | place: Iran: Karaj | collected 2018-10
AAAAACATGGATTAATTTATCATATTATGGCAGAAAGTGTTAACTTTGTAAGTTGAAAAGAGTTTGCTTTTTAGTAACGTCGGATAATATAACTTTTACATAATATGAAGAAATCAGACCAGACTTACCTGGCGCCCATTGCGAGATGGTCGCGTATGGAGAGTGAAGGCATCATCTGCCTGTCGGCCACAGTGACTGTCGACGAGTCTCACAACGTGAATGCCGACAGTCCCGCCTCCGAGCCTTACCTCGAGGGCAATGATCCCATTGTGTTTTAACCATTCAAACTTGACTGAAATGAAAAAGATCCTTTACGCTTTGCTCGCCGTAGCAGCTACGCTTTCATTCGCGTCCTGCGACAATGGTTTCAATGAGGATAACAATCCTGAACTCCCTGTGATCGGGAGCAACACGCTTGCATTCACGCTTGACAGGAGTGATGTTCAGACTCGTTCTGCATCAGAATCTCCCGTCATTAGCCGCCAGATGATCCCCATGGGTGATCCTGTCAACGGTTTCAATTTCTTCCTTGAGGAGACTGTGACCCGTCTTGGTGCTTCCTACGCACCCGAGACCAAGGGTACCCCGGTGTATACCGAGAACTTCCACGACATGTTCGGCGGCGAGTTCTATGGTCTTGCACAGTCCCCCACAGGTGCCACGGCCATTGCTGACGGCGCATTTACCCGTGACGATAATGGTGTATGGAAGCGTGAGTTCACTTCCAGCCCATTCGCAAACAACGACGAGTTGTATTTTTTCATGCGCGCTCCTCAGAATGCGTCAGGTGTTACGAACCTGGCTTATTCTGTTAGTGGCGGAAATGGCGTGATTGACTTCGACTACACTTCGTCAGAGTCTGCATCCAAACAGCAGGACATAGTCTTTGCGGCCCGCTCCGTCACCAAGGATGAAGCCAAGGCATATATTCCCGTCCTTTTCCAGCATGCACTGACGGGTGTCAAATTCGCCATCGCGAATGTCAACTCTGACGATGTAAAGACCTATATTACTAGTGTAAAGCTCTCCGGCTCCCTTTACAAGAGCGCCCACTTCACGATGACTCCCGCCCAAGAGGCTGGGAAGTGGGTTGATGCTCCTGGCACCCACTCCTCCGGTGCTACCATCAGCCTAAGCAGTACCGAAACTCTTGGAGCCGATGAGTCTTATTCCCAGACCTACGGGCAGGACAATGTGGTTAACTTCGATGGCAGCAAGTTTGCAAACAAGGGCGACTACCCTGACAGTTTTTCAGCTGCGGGCAACGTGAAGAATCTTAATGACGCTGATGCCAGCCTTACGTTCTGGTTCATTCCTCAGGCGATTCCTGAGGATGTAGTCATGGAGATCACTTTCAAGGTCCTGACCGGTACCGAGACCTTCGATGCCGCTGAGACCGTCACCCGATCGGTCAATATCGGCCAGGCCCTCAACACTGCCAGTGTCAACTGGAAGGCCGGTGAGATCCGTACCTACCAGCTCAGGGCGGATTTGATCGACGTAGACATTACTGATGAAGTGGACGGCTTTACTAAGACTAATGTCGTCATCACCAATACCGGTAATATCGATGCATATGTGCGTGCTACCATTGTTGCGGATTGGTGGGGAAAGAACGATACCAATGACGATGGTATCGCATTGGGTTACTTGGGTTACATTGATGACGAGAATAAACCTGCACCTATCAAGCCCCTGACCTTTGTTGAGCCTTGGGAGATGAATGCAGACAGGAGTGGTGACAACTTCGGTGGTACATTCTCTGGTTGGGGCGACAACTGGGTCCTTGCTGCTGATGGTTTCTTCTACTATACCAAGAAGGTCGAACCTGGCAAACCGACAGATGATGATCTGTTTGAAACGTATGTGCTTGATACCACTACAGGTGGTATCATTCCGAAGATCATGTATCTTTCAACGACCGGAGGTTATAAGTTCTTCTCGGATATCCGTTTGGTTATGGAGTTGTCAGTTCAGGCTGTTGAGGTAGATGTAGATGACCCCGATAACTACAAGGCTGCTTGGGCGGCTGCTGGCGTGACCGTTGATACTGATTAAAGTCTTATTGCTGACAAAAGAAAAAGTAGAAAGGAAATGAAAAAGATATATAAATCCATAATTGCCCTCGCGGCCTCCCTCCTGCTGCTCCCCACGGTCTCTGCGCAGACGTATTTGGTCGACGAGACTTCTGGGTTCGGTTATAACAAGTATCTGAAATCGGACACTCCCAACGAAAAGGGTGAGTATACCATCCGTATTGAGAATTTCGCTACCGGTGAGCTGAAAATGGAGAAGCGGTCTACTCCATCTGACATTGTCCTGGTTTTGGATATGTCAGGGTCGATGTTATATGACTATATTCTTTCAGGAACTGGTGCGCCCTCGCTTAGCGAACAATTGATTCAAGAAACCGGCTCTAATGCGAATGGTTATGCAACGTATGACCCCGGCGCTTATAATCAAAGTACTGGAGCAAGTTCTAGTACTGCCAGGGTTCAGAATCTTACGAATCATCCTAATAACGGTGCAACTTCTATGAGTGCTATTTGTGCATCTCCTTATAGAAGGTTTATCAGTTATCAGGGCGGCTTCTACAGTGTAAGCAGGCAGGTTGTAACTAAAACAGTTGAGGGTGTGACGTCCTATTATTGCTATCTTCAGTTTACAAAGAACAACCAAAACTATTATTTGTTCGGCAACGAGAATGATGAAGATGGTGGCATACATGCGATTACTGATAATGATCCTCAAAACATCCCTTCAGAACATTTGTTTACGACTAATAAGGCTGTCTGGAGAGGCCGGTTGTATCGTTATCCTTCTCGTTTGGAAGCATTGCGTGATGCCGTAGGGGATTTTATCACCGCGATCGCAAAGAATGACAGTTCTGAGGTTAAGCCTTTCTTGAAAGCTAATGAAGTTGGCAATCGTATCAGTCTCGTGAAGTTTGCCGGAAACGGCTATTTCAGCGGGTGGCCTCGTGAGCCGGAAACTGATCTCGCTGCTGCTCTTGCTGAAAGGAATATTAAAAATGAATCCTCAGTAGTCAAGAAGTTTACGACACTCACCACTGGCTATGGTGAAAGCGTCAATATGGATACTGATCATATCTCTGCTCTTCGGACAGCTCTTGCTAGTATGTGGTCTGAAAGTAATACACCTATTGACTGTGGAGCAAATCTAGCGAGACTTCTTTTCTTGGATGCGGACGACGAATATCCTGCCGTTGATGCGTCGGGAAGAGTTAAACTTCGCAACAGGACGGTTATATTCTTTACTGATGGCGATCCGGTGAAGAGCGGGAGCGATTTCTGCAAGATTACCAATGCTGCACTCAATTATGCAGTACAGATTAAAGAAACCGGCTCAGGTAAGATTAATTCGAAGATTTTCGCTATCGGCCTCAATCCATCTGGAAGCAGCAAACCTTTCCTCGAGCGTCTTTCCTCCAACTATCCTGATGCTCAGCAAACGACTACGAGTGGTGGCGCTGGAAGTGCGGTCTATACAGGTAACCAGATTCCTGCTTATGACGATGCCGATACTGAGCATCTTAACAATCTCCGTGTATTCTATTCGGATGCGGCAACAACCGATATCTCGAAGATCTTTGATTCGATTGCTGAGTATGCCGGTGGTGGCGCGGGTGCGACATCATCATCCATGACAGCCATAGACATCGTCTCCCATAGCTTTGTGCTTCCTCCTGACGTGCAACTGTCTGATATCAAGGTCTACACCGCACCGTGTATCGGTACTACCGGTGAGACTTGGACTGATTCCCATGGAGTAGAACATGAGTATCTAGCATTTGCCGACAAAACGGCAGATGTGATACTTGCAGAGGCGGGTGATAATAAGGGGCGTGCTCCGCTTGCACACCTTTGGGTCGCAAAATTCGATGATGATGGTGAACCCATTATCGATCCTGAGACAGAAATGCAGGTTTGGGAAGATAAATCCGATTATGATATTGATCATGACATTGCCATATCTTTTGACAAGACGGACAATACCGTGACCGTTAGCGGATTCAATTATGGTGAGCTTTGGTGTGGCGTTGACCCGTTACATGAGAATTCGATAGATTACGACCCGGCGGACTATCCTGAAAACTATAAGCCCGGATATCGTGGTTACAAACTTATCATAGAGTTCCCGATCATGGTTAAGGAAGACGCTGTAGGTGGTCCTAAAGTGATTACTAATGAAGAAGGCTCCGGTCTCTTTACTGTCGACGATTCCGGACAGGTTGTTGACAAACTCTTTGATTATCCTCAGCCTACGCTGCCGATTCCGGTCAATCTGTGGCTCCAGAAGACGGGTTTGAGGCCTGGCGAGAGTGCTACTTTGACGATTTATCGCAAACTTGCTGAAAAAGAGAATGAGTCTGATCCGGATCCTGAATATTCGTTCTATACCAGGGTTATCATTACTGGTACTGCTGATGGTGAGCCTGCTATTAAGAAACTCTTGAATCTCGATCCCAAGTATTACTATAAGATTTGGGAGGAAGGCTGGAGTTGGTCCTATTCCAACCAGGCTCAGGACCAGGGTAAAGTTCCATCCACTGAGACTGTCTTTACTAATCCTATTGAGATTGATAACAAGCCCATTCCTAATACACCTAAGCACGCAGAGGCGAAGGTAACGAATGTCATGTCACAGTCAGGATCATCAGCGACAACAGTACAGGACGTCAACTAACCGATAGTCTATCCTTTTAGAAAAGGCCCTAAAGTCATACCGACTTTAGGGCCTTATTTTATCCCGGATGCTTTCGAACAACCTTACAGATCGTATCCGTTGATTATACGCCAGAGGTACTGTGTGATTCGGGAGAGGGGAGCCCAGAGGACCTCTCTGGGGTAATAGCGCAGGTTGGAGAAGGTGCGGCGGTTGCGGCGGAAGAAGCGCTTGAGCTTCGTCTCGCCGGCAGCCGCACGGTTGCGCTTGTCGAGGACTCCGAAGTTGCCCATGTGGATCAGGTCCTCGATGAGTTTTGTGCCGCGTTTCATGTCGGGCTTGCAGAGGAGGTATTCGCGCTCGAGCCCGAAGTTGTAGTATAGGGCGAGCATTGTGGCGGCCGTGAAGTGCTTCATTCCCAGACGCTTGAGCGTTTTCATAACGGAATCGCGCCGCTCGGCGGGAAGATTGCGCAGCACGTAGTAATAGTCCATCATCTGCCTGAGGCCGAGGCCGCCGACTATGTAGTGGCGGTACATGTGGGCCATGCAGAAGACGGCGTTGAATTCATTGTCGGGATAACTCAGGGCACTGGCCCCTCTGACAGGGGAGTGCCGCTCACACCAGCGCTGGAAACGAGCGTTGGTGAAGGGATTGTACATCTTGGTCGGGTGGAAATGCAGTTCCACGACAGTGTCGCCGAAGATTTCGACCTTGCACTCCTGGTAGAGGATGTCGTGGACGTCGTACTTGTCGGAAAACGCCTTCAGGACGGCCTTGCGCGGCCCGGGGACCCAGACGTCGATGTCGCCGCACTGGCGGCGGCCCGGCGTCGGGTACTGCCGCGCCAACCCCGTTCCCTTCAGGATACAGCCCCGCAGCCCCAGTTCCCCAAGAATCGTTTCGAGCTCCAAGGCATGGCGTTCGTGCCGCGTATAGATCTCCTCTATCTTTCCGGTGAGCCTGTCCCACTCTTCGATAATATCCTTCGGCGGCATCTGCTCCGGCGGCAGACGGTGCACGGCGTCGTTTAGAACTCCTATCATGGCCTGGTACTTGGCCATGTGGAACAAATACTTCCAGGTCTCCTGCGTCGGATCCTTCTCGAAGGAGGATTCATGACCCATGGAGACTAAGAGCAGTTTTCTGAACGGATGCATTACCTTCTGTCGTCCCAGCCGAAAGGATGCTTCGCGAGAGGAAGCGCGGCCAGAGGATGATAGTCGCCCTTTAAGCCGATCGGAGTGGCGTTGCGGATCTGGCTTACGATCTCGATGCAGGGTCTGGCCTCGCTGATGCGGAAGCCTTCTCCGGCAAGTATCTTCTTGTAGCTCAGCGTATGGAGCTCGGTGAAACCCTGGCTGAACTCGAACTCGCTGCCGTCGATGTTGAGCGTGCGGTAGGTGCGTTTCTCGCCTTCCACCGCGTTCGGAGGCAGGCAGTCTGCGTTGATGCTCAGGAAATACCGCACGCGGGCCTTCTCGAGTCCGAGATAGCCCGCCACACGGTCGAAGCTCATCACGTGTACGATATTCTCCTTGACGGGTCCGAAGATCCACTGGAGCATGTCGTAGAAATGCACCCCGATGTTGGTGGCGATGCCGCCGCTCTTGTGGACGTCGCCCTTCCACGAAGTGTAATACCACTTGCCGCGGGAGGTTATGTACGTGAGGTCCACGTCATAGACCTTGTCCTTAGGGCCTTCGTCGACCTTCTTCTTGAGTGCCGCGATGCTGTCGTGCAGGCGAAGCTGGAGGATATTGTATGCCTTGTGGCCAGTCTCCTCCTCGACCTTCATCAGGGCGTCGATGTTGTATGGGTTGAGCACCACGGGCTTCTCGCAAATGACGTCGCAGCCGAGGCGCAGGCCGTAGCGGATGAAAGCGTCATGGGTGTAGTTCGGGGTGCAGATGCTCAGCCAGTGCAGGGGATTGTCCGACTGCATCTGCTTGGAGCAGAACCTGTCGAAGAGCTCGTTCTCTGTGAAGAACGAGCAGTCCGGGAAGAAACTGTCGAGCCTTCCGACGCTGTCGAAACGGTCATATGCCGCCAGCAGTTCATTGCCGGTATCCTTGATGGCCTTGAGATGCCTGGGGGCTATGTAGCCTGCCGTGCCTATTAGCGCGAAATTAGCCATGTAATAATCTAAGCTTCAGTCTTTTCCGAGTCATCTGAGTGCTTGTGGTGGCGATGGTGATGATGCTTGTGCTTTCCATCACTTTCCTCGTCACCGTAGGTTCCGTAACCGTACTGCTGGCCATATCCATAACCGTAGCCGTAACCATAACCATAGCCATATCCGTAGCCATAGCCGTAATTGCTGCCGTATCCCCTGCGTTTCTTGTACTTTACGTCGTTGAGGATGATGGCCATGTTAGGGAACTTCTTCTGGTCCTTGAGCGCCTGGAGGTCAGGCAGCATTCGTTTGTCCACCATGTTGGAGCGGATGAGGAAGACCGTGACATCCGCAAAGCGCTTGAGAATGTCCGCATCAGCCACGATACCCGCAGGAACGGCATCGATGATGATATAGTCGTAGTGCTCGCGCAGATAGGACATGAGATATTCCATGCGCTTGCTGCTGAGGAGCTCGGCCGGGTTCGGAGGAAGCTTTCCGGAGAAGATCGTATCCACTCCCTGAGCGACGACATCGTGCTTTATGATGCTGTCGAGGTCGTCTGTCTTGCCGGAAAGATAAGTTGAGAAACCGTCAGTCTTGGTCTGTCCGCAGTTGTGCGAGAGAGTACCCTTGCGGAGGTCGAGGTCGAGCAGTATCACCTTCTTCTCGACAAGCGCAATACTGACTGCGAGGTTGGTGGTAAGGAATGTCTTTCCGGAATTCTCGGTCAACGAGAGGAACAGGTATGCCGTGCTCGTCTGGTCGACGTTCCGGGTGAACTCTATGTTACTTCGCAAAATTCTGAATGCCTCCGAGATTGCGTCGCGCTTCTTGTCGATGACTACGATCTTGCGGTCATCACCTTTAGCCTTGGACGGGATCTCGCCGAGGAGAGGGATGTTGGTATAGTTCTCAACATCCTTGCGGAAACGGATCTTGGTGTCGAGAATGCGTGAGAGTATGAAGACCACCACTGGAACCATCAGGCCGAGAAGGATGCCGAGGAGAACGTTACGCTTGGTGTTCGGAGCGATGGGGGAGTTGTTCACGCGGGCCTTGTCGATGATCTTGGCGTTGCCCTCGATCGTCGGCTGCTCGATGAGGAGCTCCTCGCGCCTGCTGAGGAGGGTCAAATAAAGCTGCTCCTTGATGCCCTGGACGCGGGTGACGTTGTCGATGTAAAGCTGGCCGCTGGGGACCTGGCGAATCTTGTCGGTAGCGCTCTTGCCGATAGCCTCGACGCTGGCGATGCGCGAGTGCATGGCATCGATGAACGTGGTGAGCAACTGGTTGAGATTGTTTTTCAGGGTGTTCTGCTCGATGCGCATGTCCTGGACCACGGGATTGTTGGTGGTACCGGTAGTGTTGTAACGGTCGAGGCGGAGGACAAGCTCGTTGAAGTGCGAGATGGTGCTCTTGATGTTCTCATCCTGGACATCAATGGTGATGGGGATGAGCTTGTTCTCGTTGTTCTTGGCGACAAAGTCCCGGAGGTACTCAGCGTGTGAGATCTGTCCTTCAAGACGCTCGATCTCCTCGTTGGCCTCGATGCTGGTAACGAGATATGCCTGACCGTAGTCCGATAAGCTGAGGAGCTGATTGTCACGCTTGAAGGAAGCGATCTGGGACTCCTGTGCCCCGAGCTCGTCGTCCAGCTGGGCGACTCGGCTGTTGATATATTCCGAGGTCTGTCGGATGATTCGGCTCTTGTCCTCTATCGTATTCTCGTTGTATACGGCAATCATCTCGTTGATGATGTCGGCCGCACGCTGGGGAGAGGTGTCGTTAAGCGAGAAATTGACGATTCCGTCGGCGGTACTGTTTCGCGTGATGGAGACCTTGTAACGGTAGCTGTTTGCAACATCGTTTAGGCTGCGGTGCGAAACTGTGATGGGAGTATCATAATAAGACTCTCGGAGAGCCCAGGTAGGGATGACGGCGATGCGCCCGTAACTGGTCGAGACAGTATCTCCGAGATGGCCCTTTACGGGAGGGAACTCTCCTGCCTCGATCACAAAGGTCGAGTCGCGGTCCAGCGTAATGACCACCGTCGCATAGTCGTTCTCGTTTATATCCAGGAACTTGAGCTTTACCGGCGTATCATTGTAGAGGTCCTTGACGCGCTTGACCAAGCGAGTCTGATACTTGTAAGTGGTGGCAATATCGAGACGCTTGGCAACCTCGATCATCGGGCTCTCGGACTGGAGGACGATGATCTCGTCATTAATGGCGTTAGCTGTGGTAGCTACGCGGCGGTTGGTGATGTTCTCCAGCATCGACTGGCCGTTGTCGAAACGGTTGCGGGTGATGGAGGTTATCATGATCTTGGCATGGCTCTCATAGATGCGGTCAGCCCTGTCCGAGCGATAATACGCTATCACGGCACCGATGGCGGCGCAGAGGAGCAGCCAGTGGAGGTTGCGGAGTATGGTGAAGAATATGTCCTTGCCGGTTAAGGCGTTGGCATCTTTTTTCTCGAGGAAGGAGAGGTCGGAGTCCTGAGGGTTGGTGTCCATGGTTTTCTATGGTTGAAGCTTAGAGTACAGGGATGATCTTGAGCATCATCAGTACCGAAGTGATGCTGGCTATGCTCGAAATGAGGGAGAAAATCGTACTCCACTGAGCGAAGGACTGCTGGAAATTGTGATAGGGGATATCACGTGTGATGATGAAATCATTCTGCTGGAGCATGAAGAAAGGATCGTCGAATACCTTGGAGGAACGCGGGTCGAGATAACGCGTGACCATCTTGCCGTCGATCTCGCGCATTACCGCGATCTTGCTGCGGTCGGTGAATACGTTGAGGTCGCCGGAAAGGGCGAGAGCCTCGAGGAAGGTGCAGCGCTCGTTGTCAATGGTGATGGCCTTGCCGCCGTTGGATCCGATGAAGAATATCTTGAAATTGTTGAAGCGCACCATGACGAACGGGTCGTCGAGGTATTCTCCTTCAATCAGCATCTGGTGGATCTTTTCCTCGAGTTGGAGACGGGTCATTCCAGCCACATGGATGGTGCCAAGAACGGGAAGCTCGATATTGCCGTATTGGTCTACGAGGTAGCCCAGATACTGGCCGCTGCCGCGGAGGGCTCCGGAAGCGGCGCTGTAGATGTTGAAAGGTCTGGCAAGATCGCTGTCGAAAGTAGAGATGATGACCTGGAGCTCGTCGTAAGGTACTATTACGGCCTCGAAAACGTCTTCGAGCTCGATCTGGGTACCGTGTTTCATGTCCTGCAGGTAGGCGACCTTGCGGGTAGTCACGCAGGAAGCCGCCATGGTGGACAGCGCAATGGCGAAAACGATGCGGATAATCCTCTGTATCTTCATGTTGGTGTGATGTTTCAAATAAGACTGCAAATATATATAATTATTTCAAAAAATCCATATGTGCGCGATGTGCGCGCGTACGCGGGTGCGTTGGGACGGGCTAGATGTGGTAAGTCCCGGGGAGGGGACAGATGTTGTGGCAGTCGAGGATGACCTTGTCCTTGAGTTTGTCCCAACTGCGCTTGATCTCATCGTGCTTTACCATGATTACGACCATGTCCACGTCCTCGAGGAACGAGTCCAGGTCGTGGTATTGGTTCGCGACCATGTCCTTCTGTATGAAAGGATCGTAGACCTTGAGTGGCTCGGCAAGGTGACGCTCCTGACATTCAAGCAGTTGCAGAGTCGGACTCTCCCTGATGTCGTCGACGTTCTCCTTGTATGTCAGGCCGTACAGGCCGACTCGGCGGCTGTCGGAGATGCCGTTCTCCTTCATGATCTCATGGATGCGGTTCAGAACGAAAGCGGGCTGGCCGTCGTTGGTTTTCATCGACTCGTCTATGACTTTCGCAAGGCTCGGATAGTCTCCCACGAGGAACCAGGGATCCACGCTGATGCAATGGCCGCCGACGCCGGGACCGGGCTGGAGGATGTTCACCCTCGGGTGCATGTTGCAGATGCGGATGATCTCATATACGTCCATGCCGTCGTGACGGCAGATGCGGGCGAGCTCATTTGCGAAAGCGATGTTCACGGCGCGGAAGGTGTTCTCGACCACCTTGGTCATTTCGGCCGTGCGGATGTCCGTAACTACGATCTCCCCCTGGCAGAAACTTGCATAGCAGGCCTTTACGCGCTCTCCGACAGTCCTGTCATCCGCGCCTATAGTGCGGTTGTTATGAAGGAGTTCGTATACCATGTTGCCGGGGATGATTCGCTCGGGGGCGTGGACGAGGTTGACGCGCTTGCCTGAAGCCGCGACCACCGGCCGCACCGACTTGTCGATGGTTCCGGGGGAGATGGTAGATTCTATTACGACGGTCGCATCATCCGGGCAGACCTCAAGCACCTTGCTGACTGCGGCGACGACATAGCAGGGATCCACCTTCTTCGAGAACTTGTCGTAAGGCGTGGGTACCGACACGATGTACATGTCGGTGCACTGATACCCGGTGGTGAAGGTGATGCCTCCCTTCAGGGCTGCCGCGAACAACTCTTCCAGACCTTCTTCCTTGAAGGTCGTCCTGCCCTCTGAGAGGGTTTTGACAAGCTCCGGATTATAATCGGTGCCGACTACCTCCTGCCCGTGCGATGCGAGCATAAGGGCTGTCGGCAGGCCGATATATCCAAGTCCTATAACGTTGATCATATGCTTTTCCTAATGATGGCTTTCTTAACAATGTTCTTTGCATTCTGCAGTAGCAGTTCCTTGCACCAGGCGGGGCCGAAAGGGGCCCAGCGCTGGGGGTGGACCGTTATCATGAGGCGCTTGGGAATCCTTCCGCTGCGCAGGCCTTCGATAACGTCGTCCGTGGAGTGGAAAGTCAGGCCTTGTTTGGTCCAGATATCTTGATACTCAGGGATTTTATCGCGGACGCTGACCTTGTATCCGTCCCATCTGCGACCTGTGTCGGTCAGGTAGAAAACCTTAGAAAAGCCCGTGTCAAGGTACGGCTCTTTTTCGATTCCCAGGGTGTGGTAGTCATACTTCTTCCAGATGTCCTTGCTGTCGTAAGGGGAGCGCGGGCTGCCGTGCATGCAGATGCTCTTCACCGGCACCAATGCCCTCAAGGCTTCCAGGTTCCTGCAGAAATCGTCATACGCCTTGTCCACATCTCCGTTGCAAGTCGTCAGTGACTCGTAGTGATATCCGACCTCATGTCCGAGCAGGGCTGTCAGGCGTATGGCTTCCTCGTCCCAACTCTCCGGCACCGCCCGGAAATAATAGATACCGTGCATGCCTTTTTCCGCCTCCATCTGTGCGGTCCTGAGGCTGTTCATCGGCTTGAGGTCCACGTCGTGCCTCAGCGTAAGGTTTTCAAAATCATACGCTTTAAGTGCGTCAAGCAACTCGGAGTATTTGGATAAGGTGAAGTCCATGGTGAAGCTATACAAGGAAATATGTCCGTTTTCCGTTGCTTGCCGTCTCGAACTGGGACACTTTCTCTATGGTGAGTTTGCTGTCGTCGCCCAGATATTTCCTCAAGGTCCTGGTTATCGTCTCTTCCTGTTTGTCCGTATACTTTCCAGGTATGGTCTGGATGCGGAGGAGGACTGCGTTCTCCCCGGATTTGGAGATATCGAATGCAGAGATGTCGAACTCTTTCATTATCATCGAAAAGCCGGTCGCCGACAGGCTGCGTCCGTTCTCCAGCCTGAGGACGTGCGAGGAACGTCCGAGAAGCCTCTTGAACTGCTGCCCGTTATAGCCTTTCACATCGTTCGCTGGACAAAGTTCCGCTTCGTCACCGAACCGATAGCGGAGGAGAGGGAAACTGTAATTGAGGAAGTTGGTGGATATTACGCTGCCTGTTCCGTCCCCAATCGTATCTCCTATCTCGACTAACGTATTGTATCCGATGCAATAGCGGCCCGGCTCCGACTCATAAGCGGAGATGCCGGCATCCCTCGCTCCGTAACAATCCATCACCTTGCAGTGGAACGCATCCTCTATGACTTCCCTGTACCAGTCCGTAAGGTTCTCGGAAGTCGTGAACACACCCTTGATGCCGTCAATCACGATCTGGTTTTTCTTGATGAAGCACGCGAGGATATATATGGCGGCGGCGTATCCGTAGATGAAGCGGATGTGCTTTTTCTTTATATAATCGCAGTATTGAAGGCACTTTCCTTCAGTAAGGTCCACGCAGTTCAAAGGGTGCTCGTTCCTGATGAGGTCATAGATCCTCCTGGATAGGGAAGGTTTCCGGGAGAACAGGGAAGCACTGCCGAATGCGATGAAAGGGTCGCCGAACCTGTATCCTGCTTTCTTCCAGTAGTATAACTTCGCCGCGGTTACATATCCCCATACATCTTCGTCACAATTGTACTGGACAGGCACACCGGTAGTACCTCCGGAGCGGCACAGCCTGTACTTGAAGGAAGGGAGATTGTCAGGAATCAGTTCTTGGTAATGGGCATTGATTATATCCTTCGTAATTACGGGGAGTTTTGCCAGGTCACGGCTGGACTTGATATCGTCGGCCCTGATTCCCAGTTCATCGAACAGGCGGCGATAATATACGGTATGGTCATAGGCATGCCTGACAAACTCTTGCAGTTGCATGTTCTGCCACTCCTCTATGTCAGACTTGCTCCAATGGTTCATCCGGGAGATTCTCCTGTACCATTTCGTAGCGCAGGTACCCTTGACAAGTTCTCCCAAGGGGAACACTATGTGAAGCAGCAAAGCCTCTCTCAGTTTCGACATTAGATCAGAACAGTCCGCGGCTGCCGAGCTTGAAGTAGGCCCATGCAACCTCCATAAGAACCACAACTATACACCATGGATTCAGCAATTTGAAAGTCTCTTTCCGCAAAGTTGCTATGCCATATGCCCAGATCAGGATAAGGCATGGCAAACCCGGTAGCAGGAAGCGTTCGGAATTGCTGAATCCGCTTGAGGCTATGACGACCAGATATGATACGACGAATGCACCTATCAAGGTGAAGTCCCTCCATTTCCTTCTCCTGAAAGCCTCGTAGATACCCAGAAGGGTGAAAATGCCCATGAAATTTCGGATATAGTTGCCTCCGTGCTTCTCCTGCTGTCCATACTGCTGGTCGACATTGACCATAGTGGAGAAAGGAAGGACGTAGATCATCGGAAGCATTACGGTTCCCGTGGCATAGTGCGCCCATCTGTTTCCGCGCAGAGTTTGCTCCAGACGTTTTTTTGCTACATTGTCGTCCCTTTCCGCCCAGAGGCCCTCTGCTTCAGTCGATATTATGCCTCCACCCAAAAAGACAAGGCAGAGAAAGCCCCAACCGACGAAAGCAAGACGGCGCTGATTCTTCCTCATCAGAGGGGAGTTCGAGAACAGGACTGCGGAAGCGAATGCGAAAACGGCCGCCGCTCCCAATACGGTACGGAACAGGAACAGGCTGAGAGCTAGCAGGGTAGGGAGAATCAACTTGTAGAAATAGAACCTCTTTTCCCTCAAAACATGGTCCGCCCTTTCAAGGAACCAGACTTCCATGAAGACCATCTCAGTCTCTTTCAGATGATAACCACAGTAAAATATGAGATTGGGCATCAGGGCACACATTATTAAAGCCATCCTGGCTATGCTCTCTCCGAATGTGTTCTTTGCAATCCTGTAAACCAGGATGCAGGTGACAGCACTCAATATGGCTTTAAGGATGCGCGCAATGATTATGTTCGGGCCGAAGATCTTATATACCAGAGTCAGATACAGGGCATATCCGGAATCAGAGACACCCGGGGACTCGGGGCCGAAGAAATAATTGAAGGCCGTCGACCAAGGATTCCTGTACAGCCATAATGCAGTCTGGTGGTATCCGATGGAATCAGCAGCGCTGAATTCGAACGGGGTTCCCGTAGCATCGGTGAAGTAGAAATATGAAAAGACCACCCAGATCAATCTGAGTGTTATCGCTATGATGAAGACATCACGGACGAAATACCGTTCACTCTTCGTCTTCCAGTCTTGCGTCCATCTGCTGGAGAACAGGAAGAAACCGAAAACGGAGAGAAAACCAATTACGACATAAATGGGCAGCATCGCATATTGAAGGTACATTATCTGCACTAAAATGAATGCAACCGTATATGTCAGGATGGCCCTGTTGGTAACTTGTCGCGGGAAGAAAGGAACCATGGTCAGTGAATGTTCATTTGTCAGAATTTAAGCAGGGTAGCTCCGTACGAAAGGCCTACGCCGAAGCCGCAGGTCATCACGGTCATTCCGGGAAGGATTTTCCCTCGTTCCAAACTGTCCTTGAGCCCGATGAGGATTGTCGAGGATACGGTATTGCCACAATGCTCAAGGTCTATGTGGAAGCGGTCCTGCGGTATCCCGCAGACCTTACGCAAGGTGCTGAGCATAAATTTGTTGGCCTGGTGGAATACGAAGTAGTCCACATCCTCCTTCCCCAGCTGGCTTTTGGCCAGCAGCACTTTCATTAGAGTGGGGACCGTATCAAGGGTGAAATTGAAGATCGCGCTTCCGTTCATATAGAGATAATCCTCGCGATTTACGTGTCCGTCATCATCGACGGAGGACAATCCGGTAGCCTGCGGATTCCTGGCCCCAAGGGTCTTGACGATAAGGTCGCCGGAGCCGGAACCGTCAGTGCCGAGTACGAATTCTCCGATTTCCGCCATGCCGCCGTCTTTGGAGACCAGGCAGGCAGCAGCTCCGTCCCCGAAGATCGTCCTGTTGCTCTTGTCATCCGGATGCAGGTATTTCGTATAGGTTTCTGCGGTCAGGAGAAGTACGTTACGGGCTATTCCACCGGCTATCAATCCCTTGGCGAGAGCCAACCCGTATATGCAGCCGGAACATCCCAGGTCGAAGTCCAGTGCTCCGGCGGACGTCGGCAGGCCGAGCCTGTCCTGGAGGATGCAGGCGGTGGAGGGCAGACGGTAGTCGGGGCTCTGCGTGCAGAGAAGGAGGAAATCGATGTCTGAGGGAGATATGCCATACTCTTCGAAAAGCCTGAGCGCGGCCTTTTCGGCCAGGTCACCGGCAGTCTCGTCCTTCCCGGCAATATGCCTCTCCTTCACTCCGACCTTGCCGTATACCTTTTCGATATCCCACTCGGGGAATTCCGCAACGAGCTGTTCATTCGTGCAGACTGTCTCCGGGAGATAATAGGATATGCCTTTGACGTAAGCTTTCATACAGTGACTGCGCCTCCGGTAATGTCTATGCAGGAACCTGTCATCCAGGAAGATGCGTCCGAAAGAAGGAACACTGCGAGGTTTGCGATGTCCTCCGGCTGCCCGTAGCGCTTGAGCGGGTAAGAGGCTTCCTTGGCTTCGAGTTCTTCTTTCGTCACGCCTTCAGACTCGACCAGGGGAGTCCATACCATTGCCGGGCAGATGCAGTTGACCCTTATCTGCCTGGGGGCGAGTTCGAGCGAGAGACATCTTGCATAGGACTTGATGGCTCCCTTGGAAGCGCTGTAGAGCGCATTGGCAACGGTCGGGACATCGGCGGTCCGCGATGACAGGAACACTATTGAAGCGCCTTTGTTTATCTTCTTCCTCGACAGTAACTCCGATTGAAGCAGGACCGTCGCGTTGAAATTGGTTTCCATAACGGCAGATACATCCACGGGGGTCAGCTGCTTGCACAGCTTGCGATGCCCCGTGCCGGCGCAATGCACCACTCCGTCGAGTTCCGGCAGGATAGCCACGAGAGACTCACGGTCAGACGCTGTCGTTATGTCAGCAACGACGGGTGACGGTTGACGGCCGGCAAGCTGTCCATATACGCAGTAGAGCCTGTCTTCGTTCCGGCCGGTGAGGACTACAGTGGCCCCCATGCGGGCGCAAAGCAGTGCAGTCGCCTTTCCGATGCCGGAAGAGGCTCCTGTCACGAGCAGGGTTTTACCTGCCAGGCTGAAGGGGTTGTCTGTCATTTTGCGGCGATGGTATTGAAGAGTTCCTCCACGGTGTTGCAGTGCCTTAGCTCTGTCCCGGTGACGGTCTTGCCAAACTCGGTCTTCACCATTGCGATGACGGAAAAGGCCACGATGGAACTCCATTCGTCCAGGTCCTTGTATATGGTCTCCGGACCGATCTCCGAAGGATCGGTCTCATCGAACTGGCTGGCGAAGCAATTAACGAAACGATTCAATTCCATAGATCAGATCTTATACTTTTTCTTTCTCTCTTCCAATAATTTACCGAACATGTCAGGATCATAGTTGCTCCCGACTATCCCGGCCAGGTCTGCAACAACCTTGGCAGGGTTGCCCTGCACTACGGTGAACGGGGGGACATCCTTGCTGACGACGCTGCCGGCCGAAACTATGGCTCCCTCACCGATCTGTACCCCGGGGAGTACGGTGACATTGACGGCTATCCAAGCGTGTTTGTGCACGACGACGGGGGCTACGTATGACTCGGTGCATTGGGCATGATATTCAAGGGGCTTGCAATGTGCCAGGAAATAGTCGTTGCCCGAGATGGACGCCCCGTCCTCGACCACTACGAAATACGGGAAAGTGTTGTCTGCCACTACATTGGTACCCCAATGCACGCCTTTACCTATCTTGACGCCCCTCTGCCTCTGGAGCCACTTGCGGAAACCGCCCCAGGGAGCATGCATCGCCCAGTTCCCGAACCAATGGTCCTTGAGCCGGACCAGTCCGAACCAAAGTGCGGAACGGTAACCGTGTTCCTTCGCGGAGCGGCGGAGGGACTTGAGGAAGGATGCGGACTCATAGCCCGGCAGTGCCTGCCATTCGAGCGGTAGATGGTCTTTCATTTACGGCCTTTGATGGGATAAGATTCGATAAAGTTAGTAAGAAAATCGGCAAAGTTGATGGATGAGTCCAACATTTCCTTCCTTCGCTGCTGGAAAACGGCTTTCCTGTCCGGCATCGCAAGCAACTCCTGGATAGTATCATACAGTTTCCCTTCGTTGTCAGGGGAGATGCCGAATCCAAGCCTGTACCTGTTCTCCAGCTCGTTGAGGTAGCCTATCTTTCCGACGAAGTCGTTGAAGCGGACGAAGGGAACACCCAGGACGCCGGATTCTGCTGCCATGGTCTGGCTGTCTCCGAGATAAATAGACGCGAAAGCCATGACATGGTGGATATCCAATGGATTGATGGCTGTGCGATAAGGCTCAAATTCTTCGGACAGAGGCCTTTCCGAGGTGATGTAAATCTTGCCGTGGGGCTTCAGGATGTCGATGATGCGCCGTGCTATGCCATCGTTGATGCCGCGGATACCGACGTCGTGATGCGCGTTCAGCCCGGAGAAACGCATTACGAAATATGTTTCGTCCGGATCCAGGTATTTGCGTACGACCTCCTTGTCCGGCGTGAAATTGTCAGGATGGAGATACCCCAGTTCCTGATACCCGGGATACTTGACTGCCTTGTCATTCCATTTGCCGCAGTCGCAGGATTCCGGACACAGGATGACGCTGGCGCCTGGGTATGTGAGTTTCGCATAGTTCGGGACCACGTCGGCGTCATCTTCGCCTATGCTGATCACGGGGATGTGCCTCAGGGGCCCTATCAGTGAGTTCTCGACGCTGGAGCCCGTCAGGATGTCCGGGTGGAAACTGTTGCAGAATGCGTTCAGGCGCCACGCCCTCTTGAGCAGTCCCAGGATGATGCCGGCCTTGGAGTCGCCGCGGCCTTCTTCCAGGATGTTGTGGTAGGGGATACCTGCGTTCCTGAGGAGATCCTCCAGAATATCTTTCTTCTTGATGAGGACCTCCACTTCGTGGCCGTGCTCCTTGAGGGCGGTGATGGTGTTCTTGTAGTTGTGGAAATGGGCGGGATGGCCCAGGTAAACCAGAATCTTCATTTCACGCTGTCGTATATGGCCATGATGCGCCTGGCTACGGCGCCGGTGGTCAGCCCCAGACGGATTATCCTCTCCCTTCCGGCAGTGCGCTTCCCGAAGCGAAGCGCCTTCCCGAGGAGGGAAGCTATCTCTCCGGGTTCGTATGTATCAGCTACATAGGTCCCTTCAATCCCTTCAGTCACCCATCTGACATCCCCGACATCGGTGACGACGATGGGGCAGTTGCAGGCCATCGCCTCCTTGATGGCGTTGGGCGATCCTTCGCTGAGGGAAGTCATCACCAGGGCGTCGGCGGCGCACATATAGTCCACGACCTCGTCGTGGGTTTTGTCATAGACGGGAACAAGTTCCACCCTGCTGTTGTTCAACAGCGCTACAGCTTCTTCGGCGAGGCTGTAATTCTTCTCCCACCTTGAGGGATTGGAGACGAAGATGATGTATTTCCTGTCCTGTGCGAAACCGACTTTCTGCCGCGCTTCGTCCCGGGGGATGAGCCGGAAACTGTCGAGGTTGACGCCGTTGGGGATGACCGGAAGGTCCAGCCCCAACTGGCTCCTTGTCCGTTCGGACTTGACTATTGTGGCATCCCATATATGCTTGACACAGAATTTGATAAACCTGTACCGCAAGTTCTTGGCCGGGAAACTTCCCAGAAGCGAGACCACCACCTTGCATTTGGTCCCGGCTGAAGCCAGTGTCGCCAGGTATCCGCAAGTGGAGTAATGGGCATGGACGATGTCCGCTCTCTCGCGTCTTATCAGCCGGCGAAGCGCGGAAAGGTTCTTCAGGTACCCCTTGGCTCCGTGCCCTACGACCGGAAACAATACCATTTCCACTCCTTCCTTTTCGAGGGAGTCGTATTGCGAGCGGACGAATGCGCTGACGGTCCCGACGGCTTTGTTGCCGCTGGCTGCGAAGATGACTTTCATTTGAGGTTGTTCCAATACCATTCGCAGGCTTGTCCGAAGCCGGAGCGGGCATCGAAGGCCGGCTTGTATCCCAGGACGGCCTGAGCCTTGGCGATGGACGCCTGGGAGTGTGGGATGTCTCCTGCGCGGTTCTCGCGGAAGACCGGCTCGATGGAGACGATGGCTGGGTCGAAGCGGCTGAGATTGTCCCTCAGGCATTTGAACAGGTCCAGCAGGTTGGTGTTGCCGCCGTATGCGACGTTGAAGACCATGTCCTTCGGGGCATCCTCAGGGAGGTCCAGGTTGTATGCCTTGACCCTTGCGCAGAGGGATTTCGAAGGGACGGTCGCCGCCAGTTCGTTGGCCTGGATGACATTGTCGATGTAAGTGAAGTCCCTGGAGTAGGAACCGTCGCCGTTGATGAAAGGGGATTCGTGACGGATCAGGGCCTTGACCCAAAGGGGGATTACAGCGGCATAGGCCCCTTCGGGATTCTGACGGCGTCCGAAGACGTTGAAATACCTCAAGCCTATGGTCTCAAGTCCGTACAGGGAGGTGAATACATTGGCATACAGCTCGTTGACGAACTTCGTGATCGCATAGGGCGACAGCGGCCGGCCTATGACGTGCTCCCGCTTGGGGAGCTCCTTGCTGTCCCCGTAGGTCGATGAGGAGGCGGCGTAGACGAAGCGCTTCACGCCTTCGTCCCTGGCCGCCACCAGCATGTTGAGGAAGCCGTCGATGTTGCTGGCGTTGGTCGTAATGGGGTCGTTTATGCTTCTCGGGACAGATCCCAGGGCAGCCTGGTGAAGCACCACATCGCAGCCCTTCACCGCAGCGCGGCAGGTCTCCAGGTCGCGGATGTCTCCCTTGATGAAGGTGAAGCCGGGCTCCTGCAGCAGGGCCTCAATGTTGTGCATGAAACCTGTAGAGAGATTGTCCAGGCACACGACTTCATCGCCCCTGCGGACGAAATGCTCGCAGAGGTTGCTGCCGATGAATCCGGCTCCGCCGGTGATGAGCAGTTTCATTTGCTATATTGTCTTTTGTTCGGGAAGCCTGATGAAACTTCCCAGTTTATAATCATATTCCTCCGGTCGGAATGCCGTCCATCCACCATATGGGAAGAACGTCATTTCACTGAAATATACTTTCCCGTCTGCTTCGTAGAAATCAACGCGTACATGCGGAATGCCCTCCGAGAGTTTCTCCGCAAGATGCTTCATCAAGTCGAAGTGAAGCGGCCTTGTGGGCGGTTTGGGCGCATTGGGGTGCGACTGGCGCAGGCCGTCTATATGGTTGCATTCCTCGTCATAGTAATCGATGCAGACTTCTTTCAAGGACTGGCGGCCGCTCGCTATGAACACTATCTTCACCTTGCCGTCGAAGCAGTAGAACTTGTAGTCAAGCAACTCATCCCGTCCTTTGTCCTCGATGTATTCCTCGGCGAAAACCTTGCGTGGAATGTTCTTGTATGGCCATTCCCGGCCCAGCAGGAAGGTGTTCCGGTGCAGGGAGGCCTTCAGCCTTTTCTCTGCCTTGGCCCGGTCGAAGGTGGATTTATCCTTGCAGATGACCACGCCGTAATTCCCGCTGTCATGGTTCGTCTTCAGGACGAACCGCTGCGGCAGGCGCTCCCATTCGATATCTTCGACCCGGTCCCAGACTCCGAACATGGTAGCCACGTATTCCGGGCCGATCTTCTCCGCGACAAATGACTTGACTGCGACCTTGTCCGCCATCATCGTGAACCCGGGCCGATGGCAGTACAGCTTCAGCCACTGCAACTTGTCGTTGTATGTCTGCGGATTCTCCAGATCGAGTTTCCTGCGCAGTTCCAGCCGGTGCATGAGCTTCAGGTAAGTTTCGTCCGGAAAAAGGGCGCTGCAACGGATGCAAAGCGCGCTCACGAGATGACGCGGGTTGCGGAAAAGACTGCGGACAGCGTTATAGAGTGGCCTCTTCATATATACGGTTCAATCCTTGGATATGGTTCTCTATGCTGAAATGCTCCCGGACGGCATCTGCAGGAGCATTTGGCCTGCTTTCCATCCATTCCAGGACCTTGGATACACAGTCTTCCTCATTCCCTGTCCGATACAGGGTTGCCCATTCCCCGTTCCGGGTAATCTCCTTCATTACTTCCCAGTCGTTCACTACGACGGGAAGTCCGCTGGCAATCGCTTCTATGACGGCGATTCCAAAGGTATCATGGTCAGTGGCATACAGGAACAGGTCCATCTGGCGGAGGAGCCAGGGGATGTCGGACCGGTTACCCAGAAAGGAGACCTTGTTCTCTAAAACATTCTCCCGGCAGTAGGTGACGCAGTCGTCATAGCGCCATGGTTCGGCCTCATCCCTTCGGCCGGCGAAATACATGTGGAACGGAACGCCATGCTGGTCCAGCCGATGCAGGACACGGCAGACAAAAGACTGCGCACGTCCCTCGATGAAACTGCCGACCATAATCATATTCAATACTTTACCGTCGACGGAAACGGGATTATCCAGGTCCGGTTGAGGATTGTCAAGCTTTGAAAAGTCGATGCCGTTATGGATGGCCCGGAGCTTGTTGTCCGTCGGCAAGCCCCATTTGCGCTCGTAATGGCTCTTCTCATATCCGCTGACGCAGACAATCCGCTTGCTGCCCCAGTAAACAAGCTTCCGGTACCATTTCGGAGCATTCGAGAACAGGAATCCATGGAAGGTTGTCACGACCTTCACCCGGGTGAAAAGCAAGGCCAGAATGCTGACCATAGCATTCGAGGCCGTCTGCGCATGGACGATATCGATATGGCTGTCAGGAACGGCCTTCCGCAGTGCCCTCATGTATTTGAGCATGCTGCCGGTCCGTTCGACCCGGATCATTCCGGCACCGGTCGCGCGGAAGGCTTCCGAGAAATCGTCATCCTTCCTGTACAGGACGCATAAATCGAAAGGCGCATCGTCCCGTTTCCGACAGATGTCGTAAACGAGAGACTCTGCACCTCCGTGGCGGAGACTTCCCAGGAAAAACGCGACTCTCATTTGCTATGGCTTAAGTGAAGGAGGAGGCACAGAAGAAAGGGGGAGACGTTCGCGATGCGGATTTTCCTCCTGGCTGATTCCGTAGCATGGAAAAACGACAATGGAAAGACTCGTTCAGACCGGAGCTTCGCGATGTATTCCTTCCTTTCCGAAAAGAATGACTGGCTGACTGCCTGTATGATTGAAATGGCAATCTGAGAAACCATGCCTTTGAACCATATCGGATCTGACGCTGTCCTGGACAGATCATTGAGAGAGCCGATAAGGAAAAACTGGTCCGAAACCTTTTTCTTTCTTTTTTCCGTATCGTACGAACGGGAGATGGAACCTTTCCGGAAAAGGTAGTTGTATGCGACCTGGCTTGTGGATGCGACACGGTTGGCCTTAAGGAGTATCCTGGGAGTCCAGTCGACGTCTTCGAACCAGATGCCTTCAGTGAAAAGGCCGTTTCCGTCTCTAAGAATGGAGGCCTTGACGATAAACTGGCAGGCGTAACACGCAAAACCGAGTCTCTCTGTCAGGAATGTGGGGCCGTCACACACTTCCTTTGAAAAATCGACGAAAGGTTTGGAAACCTTATTGGGTTCGAACACTTTGCCATCCTCATCGATGTTCTGGTAGTTGAATCTCAGAACGTCAAGCTTTTGGAGAAGTATCTGCTCCAATAGCCCTCTCAAGACGCACGGGTTCAGGAAATCATCGGAATCGACGAACTGTATATAGTCCCCGGCGGCGGCCATGATACCGGCATTCCTGGCTGAACTGAGTCCGCCGTTTTCCTTGTGTATGACACGAATGTTCACGTGGGTTCCAGCAAACTGGTCGCAAAGGACGGCACTGCCGTCCGTCGAACCGTCGTCGACGAGGATAATCTCGTAGTCCGAGGCTTCGATATCCTGATCCAGCAAACTGCTGACGCATTTTTCCAAATACGTCTCAACGTTGTAGACAGGAACGATGATTGAAAGTATCACTTCTTGTGCTTCTCGTATTTGAACAGGCAACGCTCCAGGAACCAGACCATTTTCCTTGCCCAGGGATATCTGTCGATGCGTCTCATCATCCGGATGGATGGGGACCATTTCCTCAACTCATCCAATACCGGTGCGGGAATGAGTCCGTCAAGCACTTTATCCCGTTCTGAACCGCTGAGCTCCTTGTTTGATTCGCTAAGGCCGGTCATGTCGAAAAGGACGACATCCAAGTCTGTGTATACCGGCTTCTCTTTTCCGTACAGGATTGCCTGCATGAACCATTTCCAGTCAGACGCTATTCTCAGGTCCACGTCGTACAACCCGTACTTGTCGAACAGGCTGAGCCTGATGTATGCGGAGGAGTGATTAATGGTACCTAAAAAGAAGTCGAAAAACCCCATGTCCTTGCCTTCGGGTCCCTTGTCCCTTTTCCTTGAACCGTCGGGCATCGCCTTAATCAGATTGCCGTAAAGGATGCCGGGCCGTCCTTCCTTCTCTAGAGCATCGTACATCCGCGACGTGACATCGTCGGATGCAAGGCAGTCTCCGCTGTTCAGGAACTGGACATAATCCCCGGATGCCATCCCTATACCCTTGTTCATCGCATCGTAGATGCCCTTGTCCGGTTCGGAGACCCACTTTACGCGGCCTCCGAGGTTCCGGACATATCTGTTGATCACATCGGCGCTCCCGTCTGTACTTGCTCCGTCAATGATTATGTGCTCGAATTCCGTGCAGGTTTGCGCCGCTGTGCTCTGCAGCGTCTTCTCCAGACCGGAAGCATTGTTTCGGTTGACGGTGATGATTGACAATACCATGATATGTTACTTCTTTTTGTCTCGCGGGTTCGTCCACTTTTCCCATTTGAACAGGCATCGCTCCAGGAACCAGACTATCCTGTATGCCCACGGATAGCGTTTGAGCCTCCTTACCATCCTTACGTCGAGATCCCGTTCCCTGTAATCGGCTCGGATACTGGCAGGAATCAATTCGGAAAGAACCGCCCTCCTTTCTTCGAAAACGAGCGGGATGTTGGCCGAACTGATGCCGGTCTGGTCATAATAGGCTAAAGTGATGGGGGCATAAACCGGCTTCTCTCCATGGAGCCCTACAACCTTCAGGAACCATTTCCAATCTGAAACGATCTTCAGGGTCTCGTCGTATAGGCCATACCGTTCGAACAGTTCGCGTCGGATCATAGCGGCCTGGTGAGGAATGTTCTGTTCATAGAACAATCTGAAAGAAAAAGACTCGTGCGCAAGTTTGCGGTCCATACGGATTCTGCCTTCCGGGGAAACGCATGCTATGTTACCGCAAAGGATGGCCGGGCGCCCTTCTTTCTCTATAGCCTCGGAAGCCTTCCGTACTACGTCTTGAGAAAAGAACCAATCCCCGCTGTTCAGGAAGAACAGATATTCCCCCGTCGCCATGCCAATCGCCTTGTTCATTGCATTGTAGATGCCTCCGTCCGGTTCGGAAATCCATTTCAAACTGTCTCCGAAACTCTCTGACAAGCGTTTGATGACCTCCACGCTCCCGTCGGTGCTGGCTCCGTCCACGATAACATATTCGAAATCCTTCCGGGTCTGAGAGATGACACTTTTCATCGTCTTTTCCAGTCCGGAAGTGTTGTTGCGGTTGATAGTGATAACGGTGAATGTCATTGAATGGCATTTATATCGTTCATCAGTTGGACAGTAAACTGTTTCGTAGCCTGAGGATTCATATGGACCGAAACACAGAAATTGTTGGTATCCTTACAGATAGGACTGTCAAGATAATCCAGGTATTCGAATCCGTATCTTCTTGCAGTTTCGTCAAAGTATGACCTGACTTTGTCCAGACCCGAAATTATCTCCCTGGCGCCGGCATACATCGGGGAATAAACCAGAATCATACGGATGGAGTCATTTTTACAACCGGCCAGATAATCCTCGAACAGGGACTTGCTTCCATTTCTGAGCTCTGCTTCGAACGGCTCCATTCTCTTAAGCTCCGTTCCATTCCATTCACCTTCTTCGGGTCTGTGTCCTTTGTATGCGGGGAAAGAGACATAGTGTTTCAGGTGCAAGGATTCCAACAATCCGTTCTTGATGACCTGCTGGTATCCATACATCCTGTACATCGGAATATTGAGTTCCGGGAATCCGTATCCGACACTTTTGAGCTCACGTCTCATCAAAGGGTCGTAAACGAGAGGGAAAAACTGTTCTGACTGATGTTGATGCCGGACGTCGGTAACACCGTTAAAGCAGCCCAGGTCTATATCCTGGATAATAACGGAAGGTTTCCTGTTATGCTCTGTATATAAATGATACTTAAGCAACTGAACGGTTAGAGGATATCCGCCAACTCCTATGCAGAAAGAACTGGCATTTCCAAGAGAATCCACTATAGCCGTATCATAATGTGACTTTCCCCGCGAATTGCCCATAATGAGGATGTCGTTGTCCATCCCGCCTTTCAGCATGGCGGCGTAGTCCTGGAACCTGTAGTCTTCCATCTTCAGCAGTCCCGAGCACACAGTGACGTCCATGGCAAGTGCCAGGCCAAAAGCAGCTATGGCATAGAGCAGGAACTTTGATATGAACTTTCGCATCAGAACTGGAAGTAGATAAAATTCTCCGAGTGACCTCCAAGGGTCATGATGAGGAAGAATACTGAAATGTAAATCAAGCCCCTTACAGGCCAGTAGGGAATGTTTTCTATCGCAAGAGGATGCTGTCTGTCACGCTGAAGCCATTCGACGAGCAGCATGATGAGTATGGCGAATGAGAATCCTGTAATCCCGGAAGCGTCCGGGGCGGACAGGAGGGAAGGTGACAGGATGGTCCCGAATACCTCCCATGCTTGTCCGATACTCTCCGCCCTGAAAATGATCCATCCGAAAACGACGAGAAGGAATGTAAGCAGCATCTGTCCCGCTTCCTTCAGCGAAGGCAGCCATTTCCCTTCGGCCACGGTGTCCCTGTAACGCCTGTTCCTGCCCATCAGGATAAGCGGCAGGAAGAGTAGCGCATGGTATGCACCCCAGGCCAGGAACGTCCAGTTCGCCCCGTGCCACAGCCCGCTTACCAGGAAGATGACGAATGTATTGCGCACTATCTTTGCCTTGGAGCACCTGCTTCCTCCGAGCGGGATGTATACGTAGTCGCGGAACCAGGTTGTGAGCGAGATGTGCCACCTCCTCCAGAACTCCGCTATGTCGCGGCTGTAATAGGGCACTTTGAAGTTGCGCATCAACTTGATTCCGAACAGTTTGGCGGTTCCGATGGCTATGTCGGAGTATCCCGAGAAATCTCCGTATATCTGGAATGCGAACAGCACGGCCGCGAGGAGCAGGGTGCTTCCGCTCTGCGTCTGGTAAGCAGAAAAGACCCTGTCCACATATACGGCGCAATTGTCTGCGACGACCATTTTCTTGAAGAGTCCCCACAGTATCTGCCTCATTCCGTCCGCTCCGGTCTCATAGTCGAAAGTCCTCTTCCTGCCGAACTGGGGCAGGAGGTTCGTCGCCCTCTCGATAGGACCTGCGACGAGTTGCGGGAAGAAACTCACATATGCAAAGAACTGGATCACATCCTTTGTGGGTTCAATCTTCCCCCTCCATACATCGATGCTGTAACTAAGTGCCTGGAAGGTGTAGAAGCTGATTCCGACAGGCAGTATCACTTTGAGCAGCAGGCCTTCCGTCTTCCCTCCCAGGAAGGCGTCGGCGAACGCCGTGGCGAAGAAGTCGTAGTACTTGAAGATTCCAAGGATGAGCAGGTTGACGACTATGTTCAGGGCATTGACCGCCTTGGCCTTTTTGGGCTGATTCCTGAATTTCCCTATGAGT
>JAEEGL013737343.1_pt1 | contig 27329 bp, 33 predicted proteins | sample 9134231 | NCBI WGS metagenome assembly JAEEGL01 (sample SAMN16246548, study PRJNA631951) | gut metagenome | biome: gut microbiome; feature: rumen; material: fiber-attached | host: Bos | place: Iran: Karaj | collected 2018-10
CTGCTTATGACAAAATTCGCGATATCGCCGACGTGATGGCGCCAAAGCTCAAGCCTCGGATTTTGTTCAAGGACAGCGAAGCGCTCTTTGAACGGTATGAAACGGAAAGCAAGATTGATAAGGCGCTGGCGCGGAAGGTCTGGCTCAAAAGCGGCGGTTACCTGATCATCGACCGTGCGGAAGCCTTGACCGTCATTGATGTCAATACCGGTCGATATGTCGGCAAAGACAATCTCGAAAAAACAATCACGGCCACCAACTGTGAAGCGGCGACGGAAATTGCCTTGCAGCTGCGTCTGCGCGATATCGGCGGCATCGTGATTATCGACTTTATCGACATGGAAAAGGAAGCGCATCGACAGCTTGTGCTGCAAACGCTGAAAAATGCGATGCGCGCCGATCATACACGGTCACATGTGTTCGGCTTTACACATCTCGGCCTTGTCGAGCTGACGCGGAAAAAGACGGGACGCAGCATCGGCGACACCTTGAAGGTTACGTGTCCCTGCTGTGAGGGCGAAGCAAAGGTGCTGTCGCCGTATACGGTGTTCAACCGTCTCCGCAAGCAAACGCTTCAGATCTTGAAAGGCAGCAAGATACGCAGAATGTACATCGAAGTGCATCCGACCGTTAAGACGGCAATGGAAAATTTGCAAAAACGCAATGGCGTTCTGTTCCCGGAGGTGGATGATGCGGCTTTCTTTGTACGAGCAAACGAATGTCTGCATCCGGAAAAATTCGTCGTCCGCCCGCTTCCCGATAAGAAGACTGCGGAATTCAAAAAAGTTTGCACAATTATGCGTTGAATCAATTGCAAGGAAAGGGTAACAGGGCAATCTTATGGATACTGCGCAATCGGAATCTGCCGTCAGCACGCTTAAAGATATTCTTGCCGTAGAAAAGAAGCGGCTTCACTATGCGCGGATCGGGTTCATCTTCTCGATTGCGGCGCTTCTTCTCGGACTAATCGCCGTCGTTGTACTGACTGTCGGCTTACAGACCGTAGGGGGGCACATCGACAGCATCACTGCTACGCTGACCGATACGGCGCAGCGCGTCAATGCAGCGGTCGATCAGATCAATGAAATCCATATCAAGGAGCTCGAAGCATCGTATCAGACCTTTGCGGATAAAGGTGTGGAAACGATGGAACAAATGCAGGAGGCGCTTTCCTCACTTCCAGGCTTGGTTCAGCAGGCAGAAGATGCCTTGAACGCCTTGAACAGCATTGATATCGAAACACTGAACCAAAGCATCCCGCGGCTGAATGAAGTATTGACCCCGGTGGCGAACCTGTTCGGCCGTTTCGGAGGATGAGGCCGGGCACCATTTTTCCGTCCGTCGCGTACTGTATAGTAACCGATGCTTCCGCATCGGAATATGACGGATGGAGGAATACTCTATATGAATTTCGGAGGTTCGAATCTGACCTGGCTTTTGGTTCTGCTGCTTGTTCTCGGCGACGGTGACAGCGGCGTTTCCTGCGACTCGCTGATCTGGCTGCTTCTGCTTTCGCGCTATTGCGGCGGCAACTGCGGCTGCGGCAACAACAACGGAAACAACGGTGGCTGCGGCTGCGGCAACAGCTTTGGCTTCGGCAACTGAAAATATTCAAAAAAGATAGGTTGAAAACTGCCTCCTTTGTGTTATACTGGAAGAACACAAGGGAGGTGTTTTATATGACTTTGAAAATTTCCGGAATGGGCTGCATGCATTGTGTGGCAAAAGTAACGGCTGCGCTCAAGGAGCTTGGTGCCGACGTAAAGAAAGTCGAGATCGGCTCTGCTGAGATCGGCGACGGCATGGCAGTCGATCAGCTGAAAGCTGCCATCGAGAATGCGGGCTTCGAGCTTGTTTCCGCCGAATAACATGAACGAAGGCCATGTTGTCGTCGGTATGTCCGGCGGCGTGGACAGCGCGGTTGCCGCTTACCTTCTGAAACAGCAGGGGCGCAACGTCATCGGCGTCTTTATGAAAAACTGGGAGGAAGACGACGAGGATGGCGTATGTACCGCTACGCAAGACTATGCCGATGTGCGGAGTGTGTGCGATACCATCGGCATTCCGTACTATACCGTCAATTTTGCGCAGGAATACCGGGATCGCGTTTTTTCCTATTTTCTTGACGAATACAAAAAAGGAAGAACGCCGAACCCGGATGTTCTTTGTAATTGTGAAATCAAGTTTAAGGCGTTCTTGGATTTTGCGATACAAACCGGCGCTTCCGCTTTGGCGACGGGTCACTATTGCCGCCTTGACGAAAGAAAGCGTCTTCTGCGCGGCCTTGACGCCAACAAGGACCAGACATACTTTCTGGCAGGACTGACGCCGAAGCAGCTGGAGCGCGTGGAGTTTCCCGTCGGAGCGCTGCAAAAGAGTGACGTACGCCGGATCGCACGGGAGCAGCATTTTTCCAACGCAGCCAAGAAGGACAGCACCGGTATCTGCTTTATCGGCGAAAGAAGATTTAAGGAATTTCTCATGCAATTTCTTCCCGCCCAAAAGGGAGAAATGGTAGATGAACATGGCAAGCATATCGGCACACATGACGGATTGATGTTCTATACGCTCGGTCAGCGCCGCGGACTTGGCATCGGAGGGCGAAACGACGGCACCGGTGAAAGCTGGTTTGTAATCGGTAAAGATTTGAAACGGAATCTGTTGATTGTCCAGCAGGGCGAGCATGACGAGCTGTTTTCGACGGATTTAACGGCACATCATGTAAACTGGATCACCGGCGAAAAACTGGGACAGTCTTTCCGCTGTACCGCAAAGTTCCGATATCGTCAGCCGGATCAGGGCGTAACCGTTCAAATAAGAGAGGACGGCGGCGCCAAGGTTGTATTCGATCAGCCGCAGCGCGCCGTTACACCGGGGCAATGGGTTGTTTTCTATGACGGCGAGGTGTGCCTCGGGGGCGGTCCTATCGACAACGTAACGCCGGTTAAACCGATACGGCTATGAGAGAACGTCACGTTCACCTGACGCCGCGTCTTACGGCTGCGCTTGATATGCTGCGCGGCGTCGATGCCGTTGCCGATATCGGCTGTGATCACGGACGACTGACGGCTGCACTTTTGCAGCAAGATGTGTGTAAACGCGTCATTGCTTCCGATATCAGCGCGGAATCGCTTCACAAGGCGGAACGGCTGATACGATATATCGGTCTTGCCGAGAAAGTTTCCTTCCGCGTGGGCGACGGACTTTCCGTTTTGCAGACAGGGGAGGTGCAAGCAATTGCGATGCTCGGCATCGGCGGCACCCTTATGACGAGAATCTTAGAGACCGCGTCACCCGAAATTCTCGAACATACAGCTCTTGTCTTGCAGCCGATGCGAGCACAGGACGATATACGGCGGTATCTTTATACGCACCGCTATCATATCACGGAGGATCGCTTGATCGCTGAAGGAAAGCGCACGTACCAGGTTTTTCGTGCCGTTCCGGGAACGACCGAGCAGCTGTTGCCGGTCGGATGGCCGGAAGATTTTTATGATCTCGGATATGTTTCTTTTGCTATGCAGGATCCGCTTCTTCAAGCCGAATTGCTTCGGCAATCGGGCGCACTCCGAAAACGATTAGCGGAGGCAAAGGGGACGGAAGGGGAGAAAAAGCTGCTGCAAAAGCAGAATGCTCTGCGGCAAATCGACGCTTTGCTGACGGAAAGGATGAATTAAGTATGCAGTTGTCCGAATTTGTGCGGATGTTGGAATCTTACGCACCGCCGGAGCATGCCGAGTCGTATGACAATATCGGCTTATTGATCGGAACAAATCGAGAAATCCGCAAGGTACTCGTTGCGCTTGACTGCACGACAACGGTAGCACGGGAAGCCGTTTCGCTCGGCGTCGATCTCGTTTTAACGCATCATCCGCTGTTCTTTCATCCGGTGCAGCATATTTTGCCGGATGATCCGGATACCGCTGCAGCCTTTATTTTGCTGCAAAACAACATCGGGATGTATGCCGCACATACAAATTTAGATGCCGCTGACGGCGGCGTCAACGACGCTCTTGCCGATACGCTTGGGCTATGTCGGATACGGCCAATCCCGGATACGGCAATCGGCCGTCTCGGTGAGTTTCCGGAGGCCATGTCGCTTCGCTCGTTTACTAAACTGTGCGAATCACGCTTATCCACGCGTGTTCGTGTGTGCGGCGACCCCGACAAGACCGTGTGTACAGTCGGTGTCATCGGCGGGGCGGGTGCGGAGTTTGCAGAACAGCTTTCTCCTTACTGCGACGTGTTCGTGACTGGGGAGATGAAACACCATGAAGCCATCCGCATGAACGAGCTCGGCATCGCCTGTGTCGTTGCCGGACATTATGAAACCGAATCTGTCATCCGGAAATATTGGATTTCCCGTTTACAGAAACAAAAAAATGATGTACAATATTATGAAACGAGTCTCGAAAGAGCTCCATTGACGGCCCAAGAGGAGGAATAAACATGAGCAGACCCGATGCGATTTTAGCATATCAGGCGGTCGATCAGCAAAAGCAGCAGGTTGAAACCGCCGTTCGAAGCACCGAAGCAAGAATCCGGTTAAACAAGCTCGCAAAGCTGTTAAAGCGACAGCAGGAGATTCTCAAGAAGCTGACGGACGATCTCGATATACTGTCGGCCTCCGCGCAGAAGCTGAACAAGCAGTATAAGACGGTTCTGGATCGGCTTGATCTGGAAACCTCGGAGTTTGAAACGCTTGAAAACGATGAGGAAACAACCGCAGAGGAAATGACCGAATTCAAGCATGATATCGAACGCCTGAATCGGGAACTGACCGGCATCGAAAAAGAACTGCGGCAGACCTATTCCGTTCTCGAACGGCAGGTCGCCGAATATCAAAAGACCCGTCAGACTGGCGCCAAGGCTAAGAAGGAATACGATCAAGTACGTGAAATTTGCTTGAAAGAGCGCGACGACGCGCAAGCTGATCTGAATACCTTTAATGAAAAACTGGCTGAGCTGGAGAAAGCAGTCGATCCGAAGCTGATGGCACGGTATAAACGCGCAAGGCAGCATTACGGAACGCCGGTTGTGCCGGTACGCGGCGAAAAGTGCAGCGGTTGCAACATGGGCTTGCCGACGTTGACACTCTCACGTCTTGCCAATGCAGGCGTCGTCGTGGAGTGTGAAAACTGCGGCAGACTGCTGTACATCGAATAAATTTGTCACAATGAGTAAGTCAGACGATCGCGGATTCCCTTTGGGAAGATGAGGAAAGTCCGAGCACCACAGGGCAGGGTGCCGGGTAACACCCGGTGAAGGCAACTTCAAGGAAAGTGCAACAGAAAGAAACCGCCCGCTTTTGCGGGTAAGGATGGAAAGGCGAGGTAAGAGCTCACCGACGGTATGGCGACATGCCGGTCCTGTAAACCCCACTCGGTGCAAGATTGAATTGGGAGCATTGAACAGCGGCCCGCTGCGCTCCTTGTAATCGCATGAACGAAGCGGCAACGCTCCGTCTAGATAGATGATCGTCCTTTGACAGAACTCGGCTTACGGCTTGCTCATTGTGACCTTTTTGACAGAGTAAAACAGAGGAAAACATGGCAAAGAACATTATTTTAACAGGCGACCGCCCGACCGGGAGATTGCATCTCGGTCACTATGTCGGTTCCTTAAAACGCAGGGTAGAGCTTCAAAATTCCGGCAAATTCGACGCGGTCAACATTCTGATCGCCGACGATCAGGCGTTGACGGACAATGCGGACAATCCTGCCAAAATTCGGGATAACATCATCAACGTGGTTTTGGACTATCTGTCCGTTGGCATCGACCCGAATGTATCGACGATCTGCGTTCAGTCCGCGCTGCCGGCGCTTCATGCCCTGACATTTTATTATTTGAATCTCGTTACTACTGCGCGTCTTTCCCGCAATCCTACCGTAAAATCCGAAATCCAGATGCGCGGCTTTGCGGATGAAGGCTTGCCCACAGGCTTCTTTGTGTATCCCGTTTCGCAGGCAGCGGATATTACCGCGTTTGATGCTACGACTGTACCGGTCGGCGAGGATCAGCTGCCCATGATCGAGCAGACGCGGGAGATCGTTGAAAAATTCAACAAGATCTACGGCGAAACGCTTGTCATGCCGAAGGCTATGATACCGGAGAACGAAACGCAGCGACGCTTGCCGGGTGTGGACGGAAAGGCAAAGATGAGCAAGTCGCTCGGCAACTGCATTTATCTGTCCGATGATCCTAAGACCGTCAAAAAGCAGGTCAACGGCAAGATGTTCACTGATCCGATGCATCTGCAGATCAGCGATCCCGGGCACATCGAAGGAAACGTCGTGTTTACCTATCTGGATGCTTTCTGTGAGGATCGTCATTTTGCTATGTTCGCACCGGAGTATGCAAACCTTGACGAAATGAAGGCGCATTACCAAAGAGGAGGCCTCGGCGACGGCACCTGCAAAAAGTTCCTGATCAACGTTCTCGAAGAAACGCTTTCTCCGATCCGCGAAAGACGCGCAGCATGGGAAAAGGATATCGGCGCTGTCTATGACATTCTGTATGAAGGCATCAAGAAAGCAAATGAAATCACCAACGAGACGCTTTCGCGGGTTCGAAAGGCCATGCGCATTAACTACTTCGAGGATCGTTCCATTGTGAAGGAATGGGAGAAGCTGTTAAAGGAAACGCGCGTTTAAGAAACGCAAACAATACGGCGGTCACAACCCGCCGTATTTTAGAATATGCCTAACCGACTAAAAAGAGGGCTTTATCATGCTTACATTGTATTGCTACCCGAAATGCGCTACTTGCCAAAAAGCAAAAAAATGGCTGGATGACAGGAATCTTGCCTATGCGCTGATAGACATTAAGTCCGAACATCCGGATGAAAAGACCATAGCGGCCATTTATCGCAAAAGCGGACTTCCCTTGAGACGATTCTTCAATACAAGCGGGATGCTGTACCGCGAACTGCACCTTACGGAAAGGCTCCCGGATATGAGCGAAACGGAACAGCTTGCTCTTTTGGGTTCGGACGGTATGCTTATCAAACGTCCGCTGCTGATCGGCGATGATTTTGTCCTTGTCGGCTTTCGTGAAAAGGACTGGGCCGAAAAAATGAATTGATAACTAACCCCGGAGGAAATTATGGAAAACAGCCATCAAAACATACCTGCAGACAAAGAATCGACACAGGAGATCCCAAAGCTCCTGGAAAACCGCAACAAGGTCATCGTCCGCACCAGCATGATCGGCATCGGCGCAAACCTCTTGCTTGTTGTATTCAAGGCGGTCGTAGGCCTGCTGTCCAATTCAATTGCCGTCATTTTGGACGCCGTCAACAATCTGTCTGATGCACTTTCGTCCGTCATTACCATCATCGGCGCAAAACTGGCCGGAAGAAAACCGGATAAAAAGCATCCGCTCGGTCATGGCAGAACCGAATACATCAGCGCGTTTATTGTTTCGGCCATCGTGCTGTATGCCGGTCTAACGTCGCTGATCGAATCCATCAAGAAGATATTCCAGCCCGAAACGCCGGATTATTCCGTCACGTCCCTTATCATCATCGGCGCAGCCATTATCGTAAAGCTGCTGCTCGGTCAGTTTGTCAAGCGCCAGGGGAAGAAGGTGAATTCCGGATCGCTCGTTGCTTCCGGCTCCGATGCCCTGTTTGATGCGATACTGTCGTCCTCGGTTTTGCTGTGCGCGATCCTCTTCATGTTTACCGGGCTTTCTCTCGAAGCGTATGTCGGCGCATTCATCTCGGTGATGATTATCAAATCCGGTATTGAAATGATGTCCGATACCATCAGCGACATCCTCGGCCGCCGAGCGGATACAGAGGTTACCGCTAAAATTCGTGAAATATTGACCGCTTCCCCGGAGGTGCGCGGCGCATTCGATTTGATTCTCTACAATTACGGTCCGAATCGAAATTACGGCACCGTGCATTTGGAGCTGCGCGATACCATGACCGTTGCCGAGGTGGACACGCTGTCCCGCGCTTTGCAGGAAAAGGTATACTGCGAAACCGGTGTTATCTTAACAGGCGTAGGCGTCTATTCCTATAATACCGGCAGTGATGAAGCGGCACAGATCCGCAACCGCATTTTGGAAAAAGTCATGACACATGAATGGGCTTTGCAGCTTCACGGGTTCTATGCCGATTTAGAAAACAAGGAGCTTCGCTTTGATGTTGTCCTCAGCTTTGAGGTCAATCATACCGAAGCTCTGCAAACGCTGTACACCGAAATCGGGGAAATGTATCCCGGCTATATGCTGCACATTACCGCCGACGTAGATGTTTCCGATTGATACGATACCGCCTATGGTTATTTTGATCGGCGGCAGCAGCCACGTCGGAAAAACGCTTTTTGCGCAGAAGCTGTTGGAGCGAATCCAGTATCCGTATATCAGCCTTGACCATCTGAAAATGGCCTTCATCCGTACCGGAAAGACAGATCTGACGGTAGAGGATGATTACGAAATGCGCTATTTCCTGTTCCCGTTTGCTGCGGAAATCATCAAAACAGCCATCGAGAATCACCAGAATCTGATCGTCGAGGGCTGCTATATTCCGGAAACATGGCGCACATACTTCTCGGAACAATATTTGGACAGCATCCGCTGTGTATTTATTGTGATGAGCGAATCGTACTTGCGGGATCACTTTTCGGATGTGGTCACTCATGCAAATGCGATTGAAAACCGATTGGACGATCAGCCCGATTTGGAACGTCTGATTCAATGCAGCAAGGAATTCAAGGAAGCCTGCATCGAATACGATATCCCATGCTTGGAGATAACAGATTCCTTTGATGCTGATCTGCTGACCGAAAAAATCGTAAATATGCTTGCCTTGACGGAGTAAATCATGGAGAAGAACAAAAAAAGAGCTCGCTTTCTTCCGCTTTGGATTGTTCTCGGCTTCGTGCTGCTGCTTGGCGTTACAGTATACTGGTATCTTTCCGACTACTATCATGCAGAACCCTCGGCTTTATCGGTCATCGAACAGCCCGCAGCGGGGATTACCGTAGAAAAAACGGCCGATCGGATCGCATTTATCCCGGAATCCTACGATACAGGCATGATCTTTTATCCCGGTGCGAAGGTAGAATTCTCCGCCTATGCGCCGATGATGGAACGGCTCAGCGAAAACGGCGTTCTTTGTGTAATTGTTCACATGCCCGGGAATATGGCGGTGCTGGACAGCAATGCGGCTGATCGCGTGATGAACAGCTTTCCGGAAGTGTCCACTTGGTACATCGGCGGACATTCGCTCGGCGGCGCTATGGCAGCCGGTTATGCATTGTCCCATTCGGACCAGCTTAAGGGATTGGTTTTGCTCGGCGCTTATTCCACCAAAGATCTGCATAATACCGACTTAAAGGTTTTATCCGTTTACGGCTCGGAGGATCAGGTGCTGAACCATGAAAATTATAGGAAATATCGGCATAACTTGCCGGAAAATGCCGTAGAGCAAATCATCGAGGGAGGCTGCCATGCCTATTTCGGCAATTACGGCGAACAGGCAGGGGACGGAGTACCTGCGATTGCAAGGGAGAAGCAGCAAGAAATTACGGTCAACTTGATGATACAGATGATAAGCGGAGATAATCAATGAAAAGCGTCAAAATCACCGCCGTCCGTCAAACGGTCTATCCGGACTTGATGGAACGGTATGAAAACCCCATCGAGCACACGTGCGATATCGAGATCGGGCAAGTCTTTTATGCGCAGGAGGATGCGTGTCCCAAAGGGATGTGTGAAAGTGCATGGGAATCGATCCGACCGTTTGCTTTGCGGCTCCTGCGCGGTGAGAGCAACTTTTACGATGGATGGATGAAGGATCCAAACAGCGCCATGCTCTCCTGCAATGACGGCTTTCGTCCGGTGAGCTTTTATATTGAATTAACGGAGGATTCCAGCCATGCTAGCTTTTGAATGCGACTACAACAACGGCGCGCATCCCATTGTGCTGCAGCATCTATTGGAAACAAATGACACCGCGCAGGTCGGTTATGGTGAGGACGAGTACACGTCCCACGCTGCGCAGCTGATTCGTGAATTTTGCGGGGCTCCAAACGCGAACGTTTATTTTCTTGCGGGCGGAACGCAGACAAACGTCGTTGTTTTGTCCGCCATCCTAAAACCGTTTGAGGGCGTGCTCTGTGCAGATTCCGGGCATATTCACGTGCATGAAGCCGGAGCAATCGAGAATCTCGGCATCAAAACGCTGACGCTACCTTCACATCACGGCAAGATCGACTGCAAAGAACTTTCAGAATGGTGCCGTCGCTTTTACGCAGACGATAACCGGGAACACATGGTTTTTCCCGGTGCAGTCTACATTTCGCATCCGACCGAATACGGAACGCTGTATACAAAAAATGAGTTGTATGCCATAGCTGAAACATGCCGGCAATTCGGTATGCGGTTGTTTTTGGACGGCGCGCGGCTCGGTTACGGCTTGGCCAGCTTGCAAACAGACGTATCCATCCATGATATTGCCGAAACCTGTGATGTGTTTTATATCGGCGGAACGAAGGTCGGTGCGCTGTGCGGAGAAGCCGTTGTTTTTCCCAACGGGACTATGTCGCCGCATTTTGCCAACCATGTCAAAAAACACGGCGCGATGCTTGCCAAAGGCCGCCTGATCGGTGTGCAGTTTGAAGCGTTGTTTACCGACAATTTATATCTCGAAATATCCGCGCACGCTATTGCAATGGCGGAACGGCTTAAAACCATATTACATGAAAAAGGTTGCCGCTTCTTTTTGGAGACAGCAACAAACCAGCAGTTTTTGATCGTGTCGAGCGAGCAGCTTGAAGCATGGAAGCCGCATATCCGGTATTCCTATTGGGAGCCGTTCGACGATGCGCATACTGTTGTCCGGCTTGCGACGAGCTGGTCCACTAAGTCCGAAGAGATCGAGGCGCTTTCCGCATGGCTGTGAACCGGAATACAGACAGCACCTTCAACCGTATCTATGCAGTCGTGAAGCGGATACCGCGCGGCAAGGTAGCTACCTATGGACAAGTGGCACGGCTTGCCGGTAATCCGCGATGGGCACGCGTTGTCGGCTATGCGCTGCATGTGAATCCGGATCCTGACGGGATCCCGTGCTACCGGGTCGTTAACCGGGACGGCAGACCGTCTCCTGCGTTTGCTTTCGGCGGTTTTCAGGAGCAGGTGTATCTTTTGGAAAAGGACGGCGTAGAATTTAACAGTGACGGAAATGTTATCATGGAAAAATACCAATGGAACGCGTAAAACAACCGTTTAAAATTTCTAATTCCGAAATCCGCAGTGGCAAGCTGACTCGGTCCTATACGATTGTGCAGATTTCCGATTTGCATAACCACCTGTATGGCGAAAAGCAATCATGGCTTGTTTCAGCCGTGCTTGCCCCAAAGCCCGATTTCGTTGTGTGCACCGGTGATCTTTTCAACCGCCATAAGGCGACGGCACATCAAAACGCCTTTACATTGATTGATGAGCTTGTTCCGCATGTTCCCGTATATGTTGTGGAGGGCAATCATGAGGCTGCGCTCAATGAAACTGGCGAACGGTACTTAAAGGCTATCGCTGATAAAGGCGCTATCCTGCTGCGAAACGCGGAAACGGATGTTGAAGATCTGCACATCATCGGCTTAAAGCAGCGGGCAAGCAGGGAAGAGCTGACAAGTCGTATCCGGCCGAAGCGGTTCAACCTTGTCCTTTGCCACCGGCCGGAGCTGTTTCCCGACTATGCAGGAAGCGGCGCCGATCTGATTCTATGCGGCCATGCGCACGGTGGGCAAATCCGCATCGGAAATGTTGCGCTTTTTGCGCCGGGACAGGGCATTTTCCCGAAATACACGTCCGGTCTATACGAAAAACAGGGGACAACAATGTATGTTTCCCGCGGACTCGGCGACACCGAGCTTTCGCTTCGTATTCATAATCCCCATGAACTGTGCGTATTCCGGCTTTCGCCTGCATAAGAAAAGCGCCTTGTCGTTACCGGCAGGGCGCTTGCGTATTCCATCCTTGTATTTGTCCGTATAGCTCGTTTGCTATCGGCAGCATGTCGTAAGCCGATACCTTTTCCTTGGCTCGGTCGTATGTAATCAAGCCGTTTTGTTCATCCTCCACATCGCTGATTTGCGTGTAAACAGCGGCGCATAGTCCCTTTTTGACGGCCGGAATGATCTGCTCCCGATATAGCTTGCAAATTGCCTTCCGGTAAGCCTGCTCCGTTTTGAAGAAACGATACCCATATCGTTTGCCGTCGCTGTTATAGGAATAGCCCCCGAACTCAGAAAGCACAAGCGGGCGTTTTCCGCCGAATTGCTTCAGCTGTGCGAAATACATGTGGTAACTGTCCACGTCGGACTGGCTTTGCCAGAACCAACCGGAGGTGGCGTCGATCACGCGCGTATCATCCAGTGATTGCAGCAGGGCATACATTGCGTCTGCGTCGTGCTGGCCCCAGCCTTCATTGAAAATTGTCCAATATGCGATACACGGCGCATTATACAAATGTCTGACGGTGTCCGCCATAGTCTGTCGGAACACGGTTTTGACGGCTTCGGGAAGCCGTCTTTTCGTATCGTTCTCATAGACAAACCCGATGTTCGGCAGCAGCGTGTCCCGATAATACCGATGCGGCCCATTATTGACAAAATCTTGGAACACAATCATGCCCAGTCTGTCGCACGCTTCATAAAACGGTAAGGGCTCTATACGGATGTGCTTGCGCAGCATATTGAAGCCAAGCGATTTTGCAAACCGGATATCCTTTTCATAGCCGTCGTCCGAATCGGGCAAGCAAATTCCGTTTTCCCAATAGCCTTGGTCCAACAGTCCATGGAAGAAATACGGTTTTCCGTTCAGCAGAATTCTCGGAATGCCATCTACTTCACCGACGGAAACAGTTCGCATGGCAAAATAACTCTTGACTGCATCCTCACCGCGGCGAATCGAAAACCGATAAAGATAAGGATTCTCCGGCGTCCATAATTTCGGCTCGGGAATCGGTACGTTGACAGCGTCTGCGCAAAACCGCCATGTCAGCGACCCGTTCGGAGTTTCGACAACCAGCTCCGTTTCTGCCGCCTTACCCGTATTGTCGCTGATCTCGATACGAACATCGTGGAGCGAAGGCGTCAGCTTCAGCGAAGTGATATACCGCTGCGGTACTTGTTCGATCCATACGGTTTGCCAGATACCGGAAAACGGCGTATACCACATGCCGCCGTTATCGTTTCTCTGCTTTCCCCATGGATAGGTATGGTCCAGCGTATCGATGGCCTTTACGATCAATTCATTGCGTTCCTGCAGTACATCGGTGATATCAAACGAAAAGGGTAGATAACCGCCTTTATGCTCTCCGAGCCGCTGTCCGTTCAACATCACTTCACATTGCTGATCAACTGCGCCGAAATGCAGAATGGTTCTATCTTGATTTGCCGGAACGGGAACGGAAAACGTTTTGTGATAGTACATCACTTCGTCAGCGGCAATTCTGCGTCCGACGCCGGAGGTCTTGGATTCGGGCGGATAGGGGACTTGGATAACGGTAAAGAAGGCGTTTTCCATGTCCGAATCCTTCTGCGCGATCGTTAACTCCCATTCTCCGTTCAAGCAAAAATAGCTGTCGCGCTGAAGCTGCGGACGCGGATAGGCGGTCAGCATACCGGTTCCTCCTTAAAACGTAAAATGATGCTTTGTGACGGAGACAAAAGGCTCATCGGCTTTCAGCACGGCGGAAGGGAACTGCGGCTTATTCGGCGCATCGGGAACCTGTTCCGTTTCCAAGCATACTGCCGCACGCGGCCCGTATACGGCGCCGTTCTTTCCTTTGTGCGCAGCAAGCTGATTGGCTGAATACAGCTGTATGGCGGGCAGATCTGTGGAAACGGCAAGCTCGATTCCCGTTCGGTCACCCACAAGCCGGACCGGCTCTTCACCGTCGAGCAAATAGCAATGATCATAGCCAAGCCCGTAGGAAAGCTGCACGTCTGCGGTGTCAATGCGGGAACCGATCATTTGCTTCGTTCTGAAATCAAACGGCGTATCGGTCACATCCGCAAGCTCGCCGGTGACGAGCGCATGGCTGTCGGTAGGACAATAATAGGATGCAGGGAGGGTCAGCGTATGGTGTTCAACACTGCCGGAATCGTGTCCGTTCAAATTCCAATACGCATGGTTGGTCAGATTCAGGATCGTATCGGCATCGGATATTGCATCGTATCGAATAGACAAAGTATTGTCGTCATCAAGAGTATAGGTGACAGACACGCGGAGATTTCCCGGGTAATATTCTTCACCGTCCGAAGACACACGGGTAAAGGTTACATGCTGCGTATCGGCTTCGGCAACGTCCCATACGCGAAACGCAAATCCGTTCGGTCCGCCGTGTAGATGATTCGGGCCGTCGTTGACGGCAAGCTGATAGCTCTTGCCATGCAGCTTGAATTTTCCTTCCGCAATTCGATTGGCAAAGCGGCCGCAGATCGCGCCGAAGAAGGTTCGATGCTGCTCGTATTCGGAAGGCGTATCATAGCCGAGGCATACATCGACCGGCCCGTTTTTGGCCGGAACGATCAAAGAGGTCAGCGTGCAACCGAGTGTCATAATGACGGCCTGCATACCGTTTTTATTGGTTAACGTATACCGATAAACGGGCTCGCCGGATTGCGTATTCCCGAAGAATGCTTTCTTTTGCATGATTATATCACCTCCAACGTGTATTATAACAGATAAATACCTGTTTTCATAGTGTTGATTGTCGAAATCCGAACAACAAAAAAGCTCCGCATCGGGAGCTTGTGCATGCTTGCAGCTTCAGGGGCTTAATCAGTTGTTGGACTCAGCAAGCTTTTTCGCGAGCTGTGCCTTTTTACGATTGGCCGCATTCTTATGAATGATACCCTTCGCAGCACTCTGATCAACCGTCTTGACTGCGCTCAGATATGTCTTCTCCGTAGCTTCCTTGTCACCAGCTTCGACGGACTCGTCAAAACGGCGGATAGAAGTCTTCAGAGCGGATTTATCCATACGATTGCGGAGATTCTCATCTTTCGTAATCCTTGCACGCTTGATTGCGGACTTGATGTTTGCCAAAGCATTTCACCCCCTATAAGATTCGTCCATAACGAACACGCCGTTACGAACGGGTGAAAGTATACCATACAAAATCCTTTATTGCAAGCATTATTTTTCCAAAACACGTCATTTTTTCAAAATATTTAACGACTGTACGAAATCCGAACTGCATTTTTCAAAACATTGGCAAAAACTGTGCTGATCCATAGTTCACAACTTCGTTGCATTTCCCCGATTGACTTTGCAAAACACCGAGACTATAATGTAAACAATGATTAGCACTCGAAAAGAATGAGTGCTAAACGAAACACAGGAGGATGATTCATCATGAAATTGCAACCGTTGTTTGACCGTGTCGTGATCAAGAATGTTGAGACGGAAGAGGTCTCCAAGGGCGGCATTCTGCTTGCCGGCAGCGCCAAGGAAAAGCCGCAGATGGCGGAAGTTATTGCGGTCGGCCCGGGCGGCATGGTTGACGGTAAGGAAGTCGGGATGGCTGTTAAGGTCGGTGATAAAGTCGTTTATTCCAAGTACGCCGGCACAGAAATCAAGCTCGATGGTACCGAATATATCATTGTCAAACAGAACGATATTCTTGCGATTGTGGAATAAAGAAACGGAGGTAACTTGTTATGGCTAAACAGTTGAAATACGGTGAAGATGCAAGAAAGGCTTTGGAGAGCGGTTTGAATCAGCTCGCCGATACCGTTAAAATCACTCTCGGACCGAAGGGCAGAAACGTTGTCCTTGAACGCAAGTTCGGTGCGCCGCTGATCACCAACGACGGTGTTACAATCGCCAAGGAGATCGAGCTTGAAGATCCGTTTGAAAATATGGGTGCGCAGCTTGTCAAGGAAGTTGCAACCAAGACGAATGATGTTGCCGGTGACGGCACAACGACCGCTACGCTGCTTGCACAGGCGATGGTTCGTGAAGGTCTCCGCAACGTTGCCGCAGGCGCCAACCCGATGGTCGTCCGCAGAGGCATTGAAGCAGCCGTGAACGAAGCTGTCGAAGGACTCCGTGAGCTTTCCGTGCCGGTCGGTTCCAAGCAGGCGATTGAGCAGGTTGCGGCCATTTCCGCAGGCAGCGAGGAAGTCGGCAAGATGATCTCCGACGCGATGGAGAAGGTCGGCAAGGACGGTGTCATCACGATTGAAGAGAGCAAGACCATGAAGACCGAACTGAATATCGTCGAAGGTATGCAGTTTGACCGCGGCTATTGCTCCGCTTATATGGCCACCGATACCGACAAGATGGAAGCGGTTCTGGAAGATCCGTATATTCTCATCACCGAAAAGAAGATCAGCAATATTCAGGAGATTCTTCCGCTGCTTGAGCAGATCGCACAGCGCGGCAAGAAGCTGTTGATCATTGCCGAGGATGTCGAGGGCGAAGCTCTGGCAACGCTGGTGATCAATAAGCTCCGCGGCGTATTCACCTGCGTAGCCGTCAAGGCGCCCGGATTTGGCGACAGACGCAAAGCCATGCTGCAGGATATCGCGATTCTGACCGGCGGTCAGGTCATTTCCGACGAGCTTGGCATGGATCTCAAGGATACCACGATTGATCTCCTGGGTACCGCGAAGCAGGTCAAGGTGGATAAGGAAAATACCGTGATCGCAGGCGGCGCAGGCGATCCCGCTGAAATCGCAGCGCGTATCAAGTCGATTCGTGCACAGATGGAGGAGACGACCTCCGATTACGACCGTGAGAAGCTGCAGGAGCGTCTTGCGAAGCTCGCAGGCGGCGTTGCCGTCGTATCTGTCGGTGCGGCTACTGAGGTCGAAATGAAGGAACTCAAGATGCGCATGGAAGATGCTCTCGCGGCGACTCGTGCCGCGGTCGAAGAAGGCATTGTTCCGGGCGGCGGCGTTGCATTGCTGTCTGTGCTGGATCGCGTTAAAGCGTATGCCGAGACCTGCACCGGCGATAAGAAGACCGGTGTGGAAATCGTTCTTCGCGCGCTCGAAGAGCCGATCCGTCAGATTGCTAAGAACGCCGGCGTGGAAGGCTCCGTTGTGGTCGAGAATATCAAGCGTGAAAAGACGCCGGGTTACGGCTATGACGCTGCCAACGATACCTATGGCGATATGGCTTCCAAGGGCATTGTCGATCCGACCAAGGTGACCCGTTCCGCTCTTCAGAATGCGGCATCCGTTGCAGCTATGGTTCTCACGACCGAAAGCATCGTTGCAGATATTCCGAAGCCCGAACCCGCTGCGCCCGATATGAGTGGCGCAGGTATGGGCGGCATGTATTGATGACAAACGGGAAGCGGCCCTAAAAAGAGGGGCCGCTTCCTTTTATGCGCGCGCAAAACAGGCTGTGACAATATCGGACCGAAAATGCAACATTCTTGTGAAAGGCATTGACGAATCGTCAAAAATTGCGTAACATATACAGTACTTGGAGTTTCGGAAAGGAGCGCCTATGGCAAAGAATCCCTATACCGTGCTCGGCGTTCCCGAGACCGCAACGGATGATGAAATTCGCAATGCGTATCGCAAGCTCGCCAAAAAGTACCATCCGGATCTGAACCCGAATGACCCTACCGCTACGCAGCGTATGAACGATGTGAACGTTGCCTATGATCAAATCAAGACAGCGGAAAAACGTGCCGCGTATCGTGCGCAGCAAAGCCAAAGCAGCTATTATAACACCAATGGTGCCGATCCCTTCTCTGCCTACTACCGCTACGGAAATCGGAATCCGTACGGCTCAAATCAGAGCTACGGACAATCCGGCAACGGATATTACGGCGGTTCCTATACCGGCAGAAAGCAGCAGGATGAAAACGAGCCTCCGTTTGGCTGGGACTCCGTATTCGGACAGGAAGATCCGCAGGATCGGCAGGTTTATCATGTGTCGTTCCGGCTGTATCGAATCCTGCGCATGCTGTTCATCGGATTCATGCTGCTGTCCCTCGGACGCTGCATTTGCGCGCCGCTTTTGTATGCGTCGACGCCGTATCCGTCCGATTCGGGTTATCAGGCTGTATATAACCAAGCACCGTCGGAATACTAAGGAGGATATCATATCTTGAAATTTCGTGATAAACTGATTCGTTTCATGCAGGGCAGAAACGGCACAGATGATTTTGCCCGCTTCTGCAGCGGGTTCGGATTCGGACTTCTGCTGATTGCCTTGGTCTTCACCATCATCAGCAGCGCACTTGCGGCACATGCCGTTGCATCCGTTGTATTTCGTGTTTTGTACTGGGTTTTCTATCTCGGCGGATTGGTACTGTGTGTATACAGTATCTTTCGCGCCTTCTCCCGCAATGTCGGCAAACGGCAGGCAGAGAATACCCGCTATCTGTATCAAGCGAATAAGGTTCGCCGCAAGTGGGAGGGGCTGAAAGAGCGTTGGCGCAATCGCAATACCTACAAGTATTTCCGGTGTCCCAAGTGCAAGCAGCAGCTGCGTGCGCCGCGCAATAAAGGCAAGATTCGTGTGACCTGCCATAAGTGCGGAGAAAAGTTTATTATCAAAACGTAATACATCAGTTTGTGATCGTTTTTAAAGTGTCTGCCGTACGGGCAGGCATTTTTTTTGCGATAGTATTTTCTCTTATCGAAAATCACCTAATTCGCAGAAGATTTACAGAAATAACATATTTGATTCTTTACCTGAAAAATCGCTTGTGTTACAATAATTCTGTTATGAACAGACATTTTTTGCACCATCTTCATACATGCACCGCAACGGCGCTCGCCGCTGTTTCGCTGCTTTCCTGTCTCGCATGCAGTTCGCCGGAAGCCGTAGAGGCATCTGCGCCGTCGAGCGAACAGGAAACCGTACAGCATACCTCCGAAATCGTCACAGGCGTGCCGGCTACAAGCCTTCCGGTCATTGCCGCCGAGATCGTCTCCGCTACCTATACGCCGGGCTTCACGCCTGTTCCGACGCCGGAACCGACGCCTACGCCGATACCGACCCCCACGCCGGAGCCGACGGAAATCCCGTTTTCCTATTATGCGCCGACCGTCAATATGTCGTTTGAAGAGCTTGTCGGCAGTTTAGGCGACTTGGACGTAGATCATCCTTTTGATGAGACAAAATACATACTGCCGAAATACTATCCTTCGCCGGACACCTATCAGATCATTGTCGATACCTATTGGCAAGTCGTTTTGGTTTATAGAAAGGACGCCAACGGAGAATACACGATACCCGTACGGTATATGCTCTGTTCCTCCGGCAGCTCCCGCGTCGGCTCCGAAACCCGTCTCGGAAATTGGAAAATGCAGCCTGTTAAATTGCGTTTCGGGCGATTTGTCGGCACGGGGGAATTTGCGCAGTATTGGTCGCTGATCCGCAGCCGTACATATTTCCATTCGATCCTGTATACTAAGTCCGACTTAAGTACATATCAAACGACCGTCTATAATAACCTCGGCACGAAAGCGTCGCATGCGTGTGTCCGTCTGACCGTTCCGGACGCGCGGTGGATTTATTATAACATCAGTTATGATACTACCTGTATCGTCCGCGAAGGCAGCAAAAACGATATGGAAACCAAGGCGATCCGCGAACAGCTTGTTTTGCCGACGCCGCCGCCCGTTCGGCTCAAGATCATTCCGGGCGAAGCGCCGTATACCGACAACTGGCGAATCGAAGATATCGAAGGCGATCCGGCATTTCCCTACGTCGATGCGACGCAGCCGCCGGTATCCTAAGACTGCAAGTGCTCCCAAATACGATTTGGGAGCCTTTTTCTGTCATAGATTTCCCGACAGCTACGTAAATTGTTGCAAAGGAGGGAATACCTATGAAACTGCATACTGTTGAAGTACATTCCACGTCACAGCAGGTCCATCGCGTTTCCGATTTTACCGTGAACGGGGAAGGGGCTGATAAAAAATCAACAAACGATCTATGGACGGGGAAGAACGCCATTAAAATCGGCGTCTGCTTCTTTATGATGTTAGCGGCTTTTGCCATCCGCATGACAGGCGTTCCATCTGAAGGATGGAAGGAGGTCGGCAGCTTCACAAGCAACGAACCGCTGCCGACGGACGACGCGCTCGGTGCGCTGCGATTTGTGGAACGTGAAGCGAAATGGTCTGCGCCGGTCAAAGCCAACGACGTAGAATTGCTGCGAGACTCCATGCTTTTGCGATTATCCGCCGCCGAAGAAACCGTGCGTGCGGGAATAGAGGGTAAAGTATTATCCATTGATACAGATGCACAATACGGCAATTGCGTTTCGATTACCGGGGAAGATGATATTGTTCTGAAAATATACGGACTTGAAACAATCGAACTGCATGAGAATGATACCGTGCAGGCCGATACGCTGCTTGGCAGCGTTCCGGTCGGCAGAAGTTTGTATATTGCTGTAGAAAAAGCCGGATTGCAGCAGGATCCTTCGCAATATATTGACCTATCCGTGCAGGGACGTAATGCGATGCTGTAATGTCGGAAACACGGAAATATCCATTTCCCTTGTAACCGTTCCGATCCTTTGTGCTTACTTGATTCTATATCCGTGGCATGTCGTTTTTTGTGCGATCCTTGCTCTTGGTTTGCATGAAACGGCACATATACTAACAGCCCGAAAAACGGGGTTTAGGATCGATATTCTCCGCGTGACGCCATTCGGTGCATGGATGCAGCTTGACACAGCGGACGGGGAAGGGCGAAATACGGCTTGGATAGCAATCGCGGGACCGACTGCAAATTGTGTAGCCGCAGGCGCCGTTGCCTTGCTGCTGCATTTCCATACGTCCGCACCGGCTTTTCTCAGTTCGTTTTTGACGGCAAACCTCGTCCTCGGGTTCGGCAATCTTTTGCCGGTTTTCCCGTTAGATGGCGGCAGAGTGCTGCAATCCGTCTTAGAACGCGTGCATACACAAAGATTTGTCCGAAACATCATGATGCTGACATCATTCTGTATGGAAGTGATTGGTGTGTTTTTCGGCGTATGGGAGCTTTTACAGCGAAGGGAAGCCGGTATGCTTCTGTTCACTGTATCCATGTCTGCATGTTCCATAACCGCTTTTATCCGCAGGGATTCGGCAGGTGCGAATACGATTCTCCAGCATCGTCAAGTCCTGTTGCAAGGAAAGGCGTTGCCTGTTCATGCAATTGTGCTGCGGCAAACAGCGCTTCTCAGCAAAGCAGTCAGCGAGATGCATTCCGGCGCCTACCACATGATCTACGTACTGGACGATCGAAATCGTCCTGTTGGAATTATAGATGAAGAAGATCTGTTATCGGCGCTCGGATCGTATGGCAGTCGAGCTTCGCTTTCCGAAATTATGCGGAATTCAAAATTAGGGGTAGAATTTTCAGATAATCGTGGTATACTGAATCCATAAGCTGACAGGAGGCTACTATGGAAGAAGAATACAGCTTGGAAAATGCCAAAGCATTTATCAAACAAAAGTTTACGGAGCAGGGTGATTTTCTGATTCTGCCTGCGGATGTTTTTGACGCGATGCTAGATCGTGTTGTGGCGCTGGATGAACAGTTCATGGAGGATTCCGGCGTAAACGACGGCGCTGAATATGACGATGATGCAGCGTTTGACGCTTTGTTCGGCAAACTCACAGAGGAGTTCCCCGAGCAGAAAATGTACTGCATGCGCTTTGTCGATGACTATTTGGAATACAGCGAACAGTATCTGGACAGCATCGGCGCTATCGAGTGGGAATAATATCACACGCAATACAACGTACTGAAACATCGCTTCGGCGATGTTTTTTCGATAAAATAGGGATTGAAAAACGCGTCTGTTTTGATTATAATAAGAGAAGTATGGAACAAGCGAAAAACGGCAGCCGGTGGTTTGCCTATGATACAAAGCATATCGGTGTGCTGGACGGGATCCGCGCAGTCGCGATCCTGATTATCGTATGGTTCCATTTTTGGCAGCAAACATGGCTGATGCCGTATTACCCGGCGCCTGCGTTGGAGCGGTTCGGGTTCAGCTCCATCGACTTCAATTTGCTGCGACGCTGCGGATATCTTTGCGTCGATTTGATGATTCTGCTGTCCGGGTTTGTTCTCTTTTTGCCCTATGCTCGGCAGCACTTTGAGGGAACGACCATAGATTCAGTCGGCGTATTTTACCGGAAAAGAGCGGCAAGAATCTTACCGAGCTATTATTTCTCGGTAATCGTCATGTTCGCCGTCGCGCTTCTGCAAGGGACTTATGCCGGAAGAACAGCCTTTATGTGGCGGGATCTGCTGACGCATTTGAGTTTTACTTTCATGCTTCGTGCGGATACATATCTGTTTACGGCGATTAACGGCGTATTGTGGACCGTTGTGATCGAGCTGATTTTCTATGCGATATTGCCGCTGCTCGGCAAATGGTTCTTGCGATATCCGGTATGGATCTACATCGGCATGGTTGGTCTCGGCGCCGGCTTTATCTATCTGTTCTATTCGAAACAGACAGATCTAAGCGTTTGGGTCAATCGGTTTCCGTCGTTTCTGCCGGTATTTGCAAACGGCATGCTCGGCGCGTATCTATACGTCTGGTTTGTCAATCGCGCAACGCTGAAGCCGGTTTGGAGCATTCTCGGTTTGCTTTGTGTCATCGGTGTATTGGCATGCCTGAAATGGATGTATACATCCTGCCTGCATTCCGCATCGATACAGCTGTGGCAGTTGACATGGCGCTATCCGCTGTCGCTTGTGTATACGGTTCTGGTGCTTGGTCTGTGCATTGCGCCGAAGCCGATACGCGCATTGTTGGATAATCGCGTTCTCGGATCCATAGCCGCTGTATCCTACAATGTGTATCTATGGCATCATTTCATCATCATACAGCTTCGCAAATCCTTCGGATGCAATTCCGGGGCGGACGTAACGGCGCTTGGCGCGCAAATGCAATGGATCATAACCGTTGAAGGCGTCGTGTTGACCTTTGCAACGGCGATCCTTGCAACGTATTGTATCGAGAGACCGTTTCATCAATGGATCATTGGAAGGTCTTTGCAAAAGAATATTATTCGATAACAGGAGAGAAAAATGGCAAAAATCGGATTTGACATCGGCGGAACCAATATTGCGGCCGGTTTTGTGACCGACGACGGCGTTTTGCAGCGGAAGGGATCACTGCCGTTCCCGCAGGACAAGGACTTTGACAAGGTATTGGCTACCTGCGAGCAGCTTGTGAATATCCTGTCGGAGGATGAGGAAGAGCCCGTGACCTCCATCGGCGTCGCCGTACCCGGCAGCTTGGATGCGACTGCCAGCGTCGTGCTGAATGCGTATAACCTCGGATTTGATCACACGCCTTTGAAAAAAATACTCGAGGATCGTTTACATAAGCCCGTTTACCTTGTTAACGACGCCGATGCGGCAGTGCTTGCCGAGAATAAAATCGGTTCGCTTCGCGGCTGTATGACCGCAGTGATGGTGACGCTCGGCACAGGTTTGGGGGGCGGGTTGATTCTGAACGGTCGTCTGTTCCGCGGCGGCAGAGGCAATGGCTCCGAGCCCGGTCACATGATCCTTGTCAACGGCGGACGCCCCTGCACCTGCGGGAACGCGGGATGTGCGGAAAGCTATTGCGCTGCAACCCGCCTTGCCAAGGATGGCAAGGTCTATGGCTGGAATAACGCAAAAGCGGTGATCGACGCGGCAAAAGCCGGCGACGAATTTGCCAATGCCATCGTAAACGCGTTTATCGACGATTTGGGCTCCTATTTGGCTTCGCTGATCAATCTCCTTGATCCCGAGAAAATCGCCATCGGCGGCGGTGTGAGCGGCGCAGGCGACTTTATTATGAATCCGCTTCGCGAGAACATCAAGCAAAAGACATTCTTTGACGATATTGCCGAGGTTGTCGTTGCTACCGCCGGAAATGACGCCGGTATCTACGGCGCGGCATTCGTAGCTGAAAACTGATAATTTCATGAACGGAAACAAGCAGCACAAATCAGCGCTGCTTGTTTTTTTGTATCGAATTAAATGACAATGCCGCCGTCAACGGAAAGCACTTGCCCGGTAACAAATTTGGCACGTGCCAAATACAAGGCGGCTTCTGCGATGTCCTGCGGAGTACCGAGCCGCTGCAAGGGTGTTTCTTCGCGGAAGGTTTCCGTTTCTACGGCTGATAGGTTCTGATTCATGGCCGTCGGAATAAAGCCCGGAGCGATGCAGTTTACCGTCGCGCGGCTCGGTGCAAGCTCTTTGGCAAGGGATTTGGTAAAGCCGATCAGCGCGGCTTTCGATGCGGAATAAATGACCTCGCAGGAAGCGCCTGTCACGCCCCACATGGACGATATCTGTATAACCGAACCTTGCGTGGTTCGTATGTCATCGTACAGTAAACGCGTCAGACGCATCGGCGCCAGTACGTTAATCCGGAAAATGTTGTCTGCATCTTCATCGGTCGTATCAGCATAAACCATTTGCTGCAGCGCCTTTCCGGCACAATTCACCAGTACGCTTACGGTTCCGAGACGTTGATGCACTGTATTGACCATAGCTTCTACAGCGTTGCCGTCCGTGAGATCGCAGGGGAGAAGCTGGTAGGGGACGTCGGAAGAAAACGCATTTGCGATTTCTTCTGCTTTATCGGGATGTGTATGATACTGCATTGCAACGCCATATCCTGCTTTGGCAAAGGCAAGCGCAATCGCGCCGCCGATCCCGCCGGAGGCGCCTGTGATCAAGGCAATCTGTTTCATGCTTCCGTTACGCCGAGAATTTCACCGATATACATGGAGTGCGGATCGCCGTGCGCATAATACCGCTGGGACAGAGTTGAATCCGCGATTAATGCCTCGTCCAATTCACTCCGGTGCAGGATCCGACATTCGACGTGATAGCGGCAGCCCTCCAATCCATTCTGCGCACCATAGACAGCTGAAACGGTATGCAGACCGAGCGCGGATAGCTTGTCCGTATCCCGACCGGATTTGCTGCCGCAAAAAGCTAATTCCTTTGTCATCGTACCATACGCAGGAACGCTGATGGTAAACGTATCGGAATCTGCAAGCAGATCATGCGTATAGCGGCTGTGTCGTACATAGACAGTCGCGCAGAGTTTTCCCCACAGCACGCCGAACTGTGCCCATCCGATTGTCATAGGATTGTTCTTCACCATCAAAAATGCCCCCTTGGGAAGCTGACGAACCGTTTCTTCCTGCCATCCGGAAATCATAGTCTTTTATCCTCGATTCTTTGTTTATGGCTTAAGTATATAGGATTGCCGCATGATTTGCAACAAAAAGAGAGGGAAAAATCATCCCTCTCTTTGCAGTTTGCCGTGAAGATATGGCGGGTATGTACTGATCAGTCTTCTACCGTACTGACACGCGTTTCTCTGACGTTGCGTTGAAACAGCATTGCGATTCCCCAAACAGCGGCGATACCAACGATACTGTACACGATTCGGGCTAAAATAGAACCTGCGCCGAACATCCAGGCTACAAGGTTAAACTGAAACAGTCCGACGAGCAGCCAGTTCAGCGAGCCGATAATCATCAGGATCAAAGCTACCGTATTCATGCGATCACTCCTTTCATCGCCGTTAGTATGGGAAGAAATATTCCTCTTCATTCTTCTTTTTTTCGGGGAATATTTCAATCTCAAAACGATCAAAGGAAGTAAAATCCATAAAATCGGAGGGTTTAAAGATTACGCGGTTAAATGTCATTAAATCCCGGATATGCTTTTCCAAAATGACCGGCCGCTCGATATCCAATACTTGACACAGCTCTGCGATAACAGGAATCCAACCGTTAAAATCAGAGGGTCGTGCAGAAGCGAACTCCTGCACGACATCCTTTTGCATTTTATGCTGTTTGATGGTTTTTGCCCAAATCCGCATGCATTACTTCTTTCTTGCGAAGAATCCGCAGAACAGAGCACTGCCGGTATCCTCATACGTACCGAGGAAGTTGCCGTAGATATTGTAGGTCTTATCGACATTCGAGGACGGATTCCAGTTCCCAACGAGGTCAATCACATAAACAACTTCGCTGCTGCCGGCAAGCGTTGCCTTAACGTAGCTGTAGCCATCTTCTCCTTGGATCACTTCTGCAACCTTAGCCGTCACGCGGAGACCGTAAGCATTGCCGGAATAGGTGGAAGGCTGCGCAAGCAGTTCTGCAAGTGTCAGGTATTTACCGCCGTTGCCGATTTCCTTGTACTTCTTGGAATTGTTGTAGCCCTTAACAAACGCATCCTTATCGGCATAGGACCGATATACAATGCAATTCACGGAACCGGATTCTGCGTCTTCCTTCTCGGCATTGATCGTTACGGTGGAAATGCCGTAGAACGCAGTATCCATTGTCACATTGAAGGTGAAGTTGCCTTCATCGTCTACGGTAACGGAACCGCAAAGGACGTTCTGCGAATCGCTCGCTGCAGTCAGCGTTGCGCCCGGAAGCGTGAGGCCCTTGACGGTGATCTTGCCGCTCTTGTCGGCCTTCATCTCGGTGATCTTATCGTTGGTAACCGTCAGAACCATCTTATCCGGCACGAACACGTACGGCTCGACGCTGATCGTCTGCGTTGCAGTAACATAGTTGTTTTTCTCGGCGCGGATCGTGACTTCTGCCGTGGAGTCGGAGGTCATACTGTAATCATACATGAACAGGCCGCCTGCGTACACGGTAACAGGTTCATCGTTGATGTAAACCTCTACGTCAAAATCATCCACATGACCGGAGATCGCAACGGAATTATTCTTGTCCGCCATGATCTTTCCTTCGTCATCGGCAACAGGCTTTTCAAGTTCAATCGAAAGCTGCGGGAAATTGATCGTCAGCGGATCCGTCTTGAGCGTCGTCGTTGTGCCGTCCGCTTCGGTCAGGAAGATTTCCGGCGTGAACGTATAGGTGCTGTCGGTCAGCTTTTCATTCGGATAGAACTGCGCCTTCGGAACGAGCAGACGAACCTCAACGGTCATATCCTGCGTATTGGTATGTGTATAATCGTTTTGCGCGGGGAAGACCATCGTGACGACGGCGTGTGCGGGAACGATGATGTGGAAATCCCAGCATTCCTCACCTTTGTCATTCACAGTCTCTTCCGTCTTTACGGTGTACGGATCGTTGGTATCCGAAGTGACGGTCGGATTGGCGTCATTGCTGCCGACCGGCTGGTTGGTCGTGGTGTCGGGCGACTGCTGATCGCCTGTCTTGGTAACCGCCGTCTGCTGTGCGGCACAGGACAGCGTCTTGCCGGTGGACTGCATCACCATCAGCACGCCTGCCGCAACGATGCAGAGAATGACAACGATTATCGCAATCAAAAGAATCCAGAACAGCGGACCGCCGGACTTGGTCTTTTTCTTGCGCTTC
>JAEEGL014721207.1_pt1 | contig 27329 bp, 12 predicted proteins | sample 9134231 | NCBI WGS metagenome assembly JAEEGL01 (sample SAMN16246548, study PRJNA631951) | gut metagenome | biome: gut microbiome; feature: rumen; material: fiber-attached | host: Bos | place: Iran: Karaj | collected 2018-10
TGGATGGAACCTGCGCCGTGATAGATCAGGAGAAATGTACCGGTTGCGGAACCTGCGCGGAGAAATGTCCGAAAAAAGCGATTTTAGCACTGTAAGGCACCGTTTCCTGATTGAATTCCTACGAATTATTTAATGGGAATGTTTATCCTGTATTGGATATAAGTATTATTGTTGGGTATGTATGTGTTTTATGGAGGGGTAAGATGAGAAAGAACAGGTTACTGGTTAGCGCGTTATGTGTGAGTATGGTACTTACGCAGTTGCCGTTAAATGTTTTTGCAGCATCAAAAGATCCTGATGCAATTAACAATTCATATGATCTGATATATGATGAGTTGTCTGAAACCGGGATAGATGAAACGGTTTCTGATGAAGTTATTATGGATCTGGATGGCGATCAGGACCCCACAACAGATCCAGCAGCGGGTCCAGCGACAGATCCAACAACAGATCCCGCAACGGATCCCACAACAGATCCTGTAACGGATCCCACAACAGATCCCGAACCTGTTTCTCCCGGACCTGTTCCTTCACCGGGTCCCGGTACAGGCTATTCTGTAACCCAGATTCCTGAGGAGGCAGAATTCGAAATAATAAGTGTTGAACCCGCCAGTTATGCTACGCAGTTTACGTATTCTTATAACTGGTTGTCAGGGAAGATGCATAACAAAATGGGTTATAATTACACTAAAATGTATCTGTTGTATTCTGATGATCCTTCGGTTCTTGAGAGTGAAGAGATATATGCCGAAAGACCATCTTCTACAACAGCATCTACCGGAGCGTATATTGGAAGACTTAACACACTATCAACATCGCATGATAAGGCAACAAGGACCTATACTTATACCGTACAGGCTTGTGGTAATGACATTAAGCCTTTTGTACCGGGACATAAGTATTATTGGAAACTTGTATCGGCTGCAAACTACAAAGCTCCTAAAGAAAAAGGATCACGCACGGTAAACAGAAACACGATTAAATTTAATCCTATTACTGATGGGTACTATGACTTTACTATGAATGAAGGAATAGAACAGACACAAGTGTCGGTAAAGGATATCAAAGTTGATGAGGTAGGCGTAGCTGCCACCAATATCACATTTACGGTCGATAATCCTTTAAATGAATCACTCATACAAAACAGGGTTTATTACGATGCTGCCGGCGGTTATACCAGCTATTCTCCGGCATATAGAACTGCTCCGGACAGTAATATATACAGAGCTACGATCTACCCCGGCAAAAAGACCGTATCAGTATATGCCCAAGCAATAACCAGAGACGGCTTAACAGAGAGTGCAATCAAGAGTCATGAGTTTAAGACAGGGACTGTATCCGTTACTCCCAAGACACTTAACCCGGATGATGTATCATTCAAACTCAAGGCATATGCTGATTCAGACGAGAATTTTGTTGGCGGAACTTTTGTCATAAACAGCGCATATCAGATTGATGATTCTGAATTTACCCTGACCATTAAGGATCCGAACAAGAAACCTGAAGATCCTGAAGATGATTATGTACAGTTTGGTGACTATTATTTCACTGCAGAGGCATCGGCGGACAGCCCTACCGGTCTTTGCATGGTATCCAATGAAAATGAACCTTTATCCATTGGAAGTAAAACAACAGCTACTGTGAAACTTGCCCTTACTGTCTACAGTGACTTGTCAAAAGAGATTACTGATGATGTTATATACGATACTGATACGATACTGTGGACCAAGTCGGTTGCTGTCAAGGTAGTTGATCAGGTGCCTGTTACAAGCATTTATCTTCCTGATGATGAAGAGATTAATATTCCGGCAGGCAGCGCCGTAACCATAACTCCTGAGTTTGAGCCTCGTAATGCTACGGACAGATCATTAAAATGGGAGAGCAGTAATCCTGATATCGCATATATAACGGAATCGGGCGTTGTGGTCGGCAAGAGCGAAGGTGATGCTACAATCAAGGCTTATGCCCAGGATGGAACCGGAATTGTATCAAATGAAATAACCGTACACGTTATCGGCAATCTGTTTGATGATGACGAAGAAGAAATAGATGAAGTGCTTGAACAGGATAAGAATGATCCTAATCGAGATGAAGGCCTGTGGATCACAACAATAGATGATTCAAATATCTTCTATACCGGTCAGTTGATCACTCCTCCTGTACGCGTATATGACGGCAACAAACTGCTTAAGGAAAAGACGGACTATACACTTTCATATGAGAAAAATAAAGATGTATATGAGATCAGCCATGATGATGGTGATGATGATTCCGATGAAAGCGATGGAGATGAAGACTCGGCATATCATAGAGAATATGTTGTTTATTCAGTTGATCTGAATGCTCCTAAGGCTATTGCGAAACTGAAAGGCAACTACGCGGGCACTCTGTCCTCCTCATTCTCTATTCATAAGTCCGATAAAACAGCGCAGGCATTAAAGATGGCGATAATAACGCTGAACAAGAGTTATCCATATGAAGGAGCTCCGGTTGAGCCTGAGCCTGTGGTTACGCTTAATAATGAAACGCTTACGGAAGGAACCGATTATATTGTTACTTATTCGAATAACGAGAAGATCGGTAAGGCTCAGTTGGCGATTATTGGTATAGGATATTATTATGGAACTCAAAAAGCTGCCTTCAGCATTACCGGACGTGAATTTAACAGTAACACTGTCCATGTCAATGATGATGAGCCGATAACTGCGATATATACTGCATCAGGAGCTAAACCTGCTCTTAAGGTGACTTACGGCACGGGAGAAGATGCACAGGTTCTAAAAGAGGGCGTGGATTATACCGTTAAATACACGAATAATAAGGCTGTTACAGGTGCTAAGACCAAGAAGATGCCTGCAGTTACGCTTACCGGCAAAGGCTTCTATAAAGGCAAGTTCATCAAGAATTATACTATTCTTCAAAAGGATTTCTCGGTTGTGACTATTCTTGCTACTGATAAACCTGAGCCTGCTAAAGCCGGAAAATACACTACCACGATCAAGGTTACGGATATAGACGGAACAGTTCTTAAACCCGGAAAAGACTACGACAAGAATATACGCTATATTGAGTGGGATCCGGAATCTGAGACCAAGGGACAGTTGCTTGACAAGAATTCCAAACCTAAGGCAGGTGATACTATCAGACTTGAGATCAAGGGAAAAGGTAATTATACCGATTCCGTTGCTGTGGGGTATTTCCGCATACTATCCGCAAATATGGATATCGCGAAGGCTAAGGTTGCGATAAAGGATCAGATGTTCGCAGGCAAAGGCGTTGCTGTTAAGATTCCTGAGAAGGATTCACAGTTTAATGTTGAGATGGGTGGCAAAAGGATAGGACTAGCTACCGCAAAATATCCCGACGGATTCGAGATCGTTCCCGGAAGCTATATGAATAATACGAAGCTTGGAAAAGCTAAGGTTACTATCCACGGCACCGGTATATACGGCGGATATAAGACCGTGACGTTTAAGATCCTAGCAAAATCAAAGTCCAATAATTTCGGTTTCCCCGGATTTGGCGGTTCAAACAAAGATGGCAAGCCTACATATGTAGAAGGTGAGCTGTTCTGCTTGGCTGATAGTGAAGAGGAAGCAAACAATATCGCTGCAGCCTATGATATTACTGTCAAGAATTTCGGTTTCGGCGTTGCGGTATTTGACTGCGGAGATAAAGACATCTTTGAACTCATAGAATTCGGAAAGGCACATAACCTTAAGGTATTAAGTGTGAATCATATCTATTATCTTGATGATCCGGTTAAACCTTATGTGACTGAAGCAGACAAAAAGGCAAAGAATTAATATATTGGCCGGGTAGAGATCGTGAGAAAACTCTTTAGGAAAAACTTTTCGGTTTTTGTTGAAATATAGCCTTTTGGCTGTAGTTTGAAACTGAGGAAAGTGATAAAATAGCAATATCTGTGTACAGGAATATGAAGCTGCGCAGATATTGCTGTTTTTTTTTGCGCAGGTTCATAAACACATTAAGATTTACAGGAGGAGAAAAAATGTTTAGGAATGGAAAGGTTTTATACAAAACCCTGGCAGGGATCCTTACCGCAGCATGTGTGGTAACGAGTATGCCAATGGGCACATTTGCAGTTGAAGCAGACATCACGGCTGACGAAGCGGTTGTGATCGAAGAGACTGCAGCTGAAGAAGTATCAGAAGATGTCGTAGAAGCTTTGGATGCTGATGCGGAAGCTGAGGAAGAAGAGGTATTTGCTGACGAAGCTGAGACAGAGGTTAATGAAGCTGTTGAAGCTGCGGAAGAAGATGCTGTTCCCGAGGATAATGATGGAGAGGTTGATCTTTCAAAGGCTAAAGTGATCAAGATTGGTGATAATCCTCAATCCGGATTTGCTTCCCACGAAAATTATGCTATTTATAAGTTTGTAGCGCCTGTAACTGGACGTTATTATATCAATGTGTCATCTGAAGAAGAACCTATAGAAGTTCATGTCTTTGACGGAGATAAGTACGTCACTAGCAGAACTGACGGTTGCTATTATACTCAGTTTAACAAAAAGGTAACAAAAATTGAAAATGGAGAGGTCGATCTGATCGCCGGATTAAACAGTTATATAGTTATCATGCCCTGGTATGATGCAAGTACCGGAATAAACTACAGCGGTCTTACAATAAGTCAGGCTTTTGAGGTTACCAAAACGACAAAAACTGAACCGACGGAAGTAAAATTCGATAAGGAATATGAAGGACATCTATGCAAGGATTTCAACAATAAAGCGAATTCAACTTTTGATCCAAACATGAACTATTATAAGTTTACAGTGAAGGAACCCGGAACTTTTACACTTCATGTAGAAGATGATTCTACTAAACCGACCTATCCATATAGGACCAATATGGTATATACGATATGCACGGATATCAATAATATCACATCAAAAACCGGGACTGATATGTGCTGGCAATGGAGTACACACAGACAGGATGAGTATGGTAGTGCATCAAGTTGTAATAACTGGCTGAAAACCACTGATGGATCTGATGAGGCAAGGATCAGTTTGCTCTCCGGAGATTATTACTTTGTTGTTTGGGGTGATTTTGGTACCACTTATGAGACCCCTTTGAATTATAAGTTTAAACTTAAGGATTTTAAGGCTCTTAAGCAGGCAAAGAACGAAACCCTTTTGGTGGATACAAAGATAAATGGCGATAATGATAAGGATGACTATACTTCAAAAGGATATGGTCAGTATTATGAAACCAGTGAAATGCCGCTGATTGAGACAAATAAAACTTATCGCGGTATCCTTACTGAGGACAGCAGGGTTGATTATTATCATTTTACGCTATCCAAAAACAGCCCTTTGTATATCACCCTTGAGTCCGATGACTGCATCGGAAACTGCTATGTCACACTTAAGTATTGGAGTAAAAACCTCGAAAAATGGGGTGTTTCAGAAGTAGTAATGAGGACTGACAAATACTGTGCTACGCCTGGCAAGCCGCTTAATTCGGTACAGCTTAAGAACTCCTATTACGAAAATCCTAATATCATATATAAGAAGGAAAAGACTGAGTTCATGGCAGGCGAATATGTTATAGGTATCGTGACCCAAAAAGATATGGATGAAAGCAATAAGCTTTATTGGGGCGAATCAGGCCAGTACAGATTTAATATCTCCACCGGCAAGGTTACCAGCAAGCCTGTTAAGTCACTTAAGGTTAATCCTGCTACGATCAATCTGATCAAAGGTGATACTGCCACATTTACCGCGACTGTTGCTCCTTCTAATGCCGATGATACCGGCGTTACGATCAGTAGTATTGAACCTTCGGGTATTATCGAAGTTAATCCTGTTACATCAGAGAATCCCAAGGCCGGTGTTAATGAATTTGAGGTTAGGGGTTTAGAACTCGGACAGGCTCAGATCACAATACTTACTAATGCTAATGCGGCTAAGAAGAGCCAGCCAATTGAGCAGAAATGCTACGTATCTGTAATAGAAGGAAAGACCGGATGTCCGACCATAGCTCAAAAGCAGAAGGTGGATCTGCAGAGTGCGTCTTACTTTGGAGCAACCTTTAACAAGGATGATAAATTCGAGATCTCACCTGCAAAATACGGTTCCGTTAATGCTAAGACCGGACTCTATACGGCAACCAAGGTTAGTGATAATATCACGGTTACCAGACTTGTTAAGAATGCGGACGGCAAGTATCTTGCTACAGGAGCAGTATCATTCAAGGTTGCTGCACCGGAGTACAAGGTAGTTGATCCCAAGAATGCGAAGAAACGCATTAAGTCGCTGGTTGTTAAGGATAGGGCAGTGATCGATGTTAATGAATATATTGGCAATCCCGACCTGCTTCCAAACTATTATGAGTGTTCCGATAAGAAGGGCGTTATGAGCGTTGATGATACGGGAAGAGTAACGATCAACAAGGCAGGCTCTGCTAAGGTGACGGTTTATTACGGATATGATAAGGACGCCAAGAAACCTGCGGCAAACGCAGCCAAGCTTGTTCTCACCATCAAGGCAGATACGCCGGTTATCAAGGATGCTAAAGTCAAAAAGGGTAAAAACGGTACTCTTACGGTAAGCAAGATTCCGGCCGGAGTTACGATAACTAAGGAAAACTGGAGCGTTAAGGCAGCTGAATATGATTCGGCAACCAAGACATTTAAGACTCTGGATACCACTACGGATCTCATCGATATTGCACCCGTTGAGGTCAATGGTAGTTTCAGCAAGTGTACTGTAACCGCGAAGGATAAAGCAGGATATGCTGCTGTGATCGTTAAGGTTGGAGAATATGATTACACATCTTACGTCACCATACTTGAGAAGTAATCCTGTGACAGGCACTGTTAACAGAATATGAACAAAGAGTGATTTAGCCCGGCCATAGTGCCGGGCTTATCATATTATGATATGTAGTAGACGAGAGGGTTACATAAGTTTATAATGTAAATGGTTGCGTTCTATGTGGGTATAAATAATATTTGCAGCCAAGAGGTGACAGATATGAGTATAATCGCTGGATTTATGGTACCGCATCCGCCGATGATCATACCGGATATCGGTAGCGGAGATGAGAAAAGAATACAGAAAACGATTGACGCATACACCGAGGTTGGTCGTAGGATCGCTGAGCTTAAGCCTGATACGATAATTATTTCCAGTCCTCACAGCGTTATGTATGCGGATTATTTTCATATCTCTCCGGGAGAGAGCGCAAAGGGCGATTTTGGCGGATTCAGAGCTCCTCAGGTAAGCTTTAATGAGACTTATGACCGTGAGCTTGCGGACACTATCGTTCATATCTGTGAAAATGAAGAGTTCCCTGCAGGATTTATGGGTGAAAGAGATAAAACCTTAGATCACGGCACAATGGTACCGCTGTATTTTATCCATAAATTCTATGATGATTTCAAACTGATCAGAGTCGGATTATCGGGACTTCCTCTGACAGAGCATTATAAACTGGGAAGATTTATAGCAAGAGGCGTTAACAAACTGGACAGAAGAGTGGTTTTCGTTGCCAGCGGCGATCTGTCTCATAAGCTTCAGAAATACGGGCCTTATGGTTTTGCGCAGGAAGGACCGGAATATGACGACAGGATCATGGAGGTTATGGGATCTTCAGATTTCGGACAGTTGTTTGATTTCAGCGAAGCATTCTGTGATAAGGCTGCCGAATGCGGTCACCGGTCGTTTGTGATCATGGCGGGAGCATTTGACGGTGTTGATGTTAAGTCTGAAGCGCTTTCACATGAGGATGTTACCGGAGTTGGATACGGAATATGCGCTTTTAATCCCGGAGAGCCCTCCGATGACAGATACTTTCTTGAGCAGTATTTTGATAAGAAACAATCGGAGATCGAATCACAGCGATCAAAAGAGGATGTATATGTAACCATCGCAAGAAGAGCGTTAGAAGCCCATATACGCGACGGAGTTACCGTTAAGCCTGAGGATGTATGTCCGGATATAGACAAGACATCTGATGCTTACAAGGAGCTGTTTGGTAAGAGTGCCGGAGCTTTTGTTTCTATACATAAAGACGGCAGATTACGTGGTTGCATAGGCACAATCAGTCCATTGGAGAACTGCGTGGCATCTGAACTGGTAAGGAATGCGATCTCGGCGGCGACCTCGGATCCCAGATTTGATCCGATACTTCCCGAAGAACTTGATTCGCTTGAGTACAGCGTTGATGTTTTAGGAGAGCCTGAACCGATATCGGGTCCTGATGAACTGGATGTTAAGAGATATGGCGTTATTGTAACCAAGGGTTTCAGAAGAGGACTCCTGCTTCCTGACTTAGAGGGCGTTGATACGGTAGAAGACCAGATTGACATAGCCCGCAGGAAGGGTGGCATCGGCGAGCACGAGAAATATAAGCTCGAACGATTTGAAGTTATCAGGCATCATTAAAGGATTTATGTTATCAGGCACCGTTAAAGCAATTTAGTTATCCGGCGATATTAAAGCGTTTTTTATCCGGCGGTGCTAATGTATATTTCACTTGCATATACTGACATGGGGTGTTATTATTCTTAAGTACGTTTAAGCGCCTGTATTAATTTCAGGCGTTACAAGCCGGCGTGGCGGAATGGCAGACGCGGCAGACTCAAAATCTGTTATGGGCGACCATGTATGGGTTCAAGTCCCATCGCCGGCATTAGAACAAGGAAAATTATGATGGGAGGGACTTTAACCCGGATCAAGTCCCATCGCCGGCATATTACCGAGACCAGTCAGGTTTCGGTTTTTTCATATAATTGTTCAATATTATAATTGCTTTGTTATTTACTTGTGCATTTTATGCGGATAACATATTATAAGTGGATTATCAGGCATAAGGCTGGTGTTGGACTTAAAGGTATCGGTATATTAAGTCCGGATCTTTTACAATGATCATTTTGTTTTTGAAAGAGAGGTATGTGTATGAAAGCATTATTTGTTGGCGGAACAGGGCAGATCAGCATGGCTATAACCAGAAAACTGGTAAAAGACGGATGGGACTTATATGTACTAAATCGCGGAAACAGAACAAACGAACTTCCGGAGGGAGTAAAGACCATAATTGCGGATATCAATGACGAAGATGCTGTACTCAAGGCAATTGAGGGAATGCATTTTGATTGTATAGGGGAGTTCATCGGGTTTACCGTTGATCAGGTGGAGCGAGATTACAGGCTGTTTAAGGGACGTACGGATCAGTATATCTATATAAGTTCCGCATCTGCATACCATAAGCCTGTAGGTCACTATGTCATAGACGAAGGGACTGCGCTTGCTAATCCTTATTGGGAATACTCACGTAATAAGATCGCCTGTGAAGAATTCCTTATGAATAAGTATCGTGAGGAAGGATTCCCTGTAACGATAGTCCGCCCTTCACATACATATGATGAGAGGAATATTCCGCTTGGAGTTCATGGAAATAAGGGTTTCTGGCAGGTGATCAAGCGTATGCAGGAAGGCAAGCCCGTTATTATCCAGGGTGACGGTACAAGTCTGTGGACGCTTACATTTAATTCCGATTTTGCTATAGGATATACCGGACTTATGGGCAATCGCCACGCCATAGGCGAAGCATTCCAGATAACATCTGATGAGACACTCACATGGAATCAGATCTATCAGACTATTGCCGATGCATTAGGAGTTAAACTTAATGCAGTGCATATATCATCTGATTTCCTGGCAGCTACAGGGAAACAGTTCGATTATAACGGGTCTCTACTTGGAGATAAGTCAAATTCGGTAGTGTTTGACAGCAGAAAACTAAAGAGCATAGTACCGCAGATGACTACATATGTGCCTTTCCATATTGGAGTACGCAAGTCTCTTGAATACGTTATGGCTCATCCTGAATGTCAGGTTGAAGATCCCGAATTTGATGCCTGGTGTGACAAGGTGATTGCTGAAGTAGAAGCTTTGAAGGCTAAACTATCGTAAAAGATCATGTGAAGCAAAGAGTACGCCCCAAAACAGGAGCGTGGCTTAATTACAGAAATATCACTTGGAGAAGAGAATTTTCATACATGAAGAATGCCCGCATCACAAAGAGAATTATTCCAATATTATTATCGGCTCTCATATGCCTTGATACAGTACCGATATATGCATATGCAGCAACTGATAATGCCGTAGATACTGTGTCATCTGATACCATTATCGAAGATTCATATGATACAGTAAATGCTGATCTATATGATGTCGTCTGCGAAGATTACAATGACAATGGGAGTGATATGACCGGCGATCTTCACACCGGACTTCGCCCGCTTGAGTTTGTTGAGATTGATGTTGCAGATATCGATCCAGATGATCCTACAGTATATCTTGATCTTACAGGTGATGAGCCATCAGTTTCGTATAGCGGTTTTGAGGAGGAGATATACTCGGATCCTGACGATATTGATAACCTTGGAGGGGCTGTATATGTTGATGATTACTGGGATCAGTACACCACATATTATTCGTATAATCAGATGAATTCCAAAGAAAAGGCACTATATAATGCTTTATCCAAGGTTTGTATCAATGCACTTACCACAGGTAAGACATACAGCAAATCTGATCACGGCTTTACGCTTGGAAATGTATCCTTCAGCGGATTGTCATCAAGCAGGGCAATGAATATAGGACGGATTTTTTATAAACAGAACCCACAGTATTACTTTTTGAACGGATGGGTCGGCTGGTCCGGTTATTCAGGTTCCACATCCGGTAATCTGCAATTGTATGGGTATCCCATTTTTGCTAACGGATCAAACCGGTCTGATACGACATCACAGATAAGGTCACAGCTCGATGCCTGGGTGTCGCAGATCAAAAGTGAGACAACTGCACTCGGAAAAGAGAAAAAAGCGCATGATCTTCTTATAGGTCATACTTCATATGAGTTCGGCAAATATGATCAGAGCATATATAGTGCGATCATCGAGAGACAAACAGTTTGTTCCGGATATGCGGGAACCATGATGATGCTGTTTAATGCGGCAGGATTTGATTCTGAGGTGGTGTGCAGTAGTTCTCATGCATGGAATACTATCAGGATCAACGGTACATGGTATTATGTGGATGCTACCTGGGATGACACCGGATACGGGTATTCGTTTTTTAATCTGAGTGATTCTGAGATGAACTTGCAGGACCGATCTAACAGTCATACACCGGAGTCGCTATTCAGGCCTTTTCTTCCGATGTTTACCAGAAACGGCGCCGGTTCGCTGCCGAATGCATACGGCAAGTTGGATGTTCCTATAGTTGCAGCATCACTTAAATCCGGTAATACTTATACGGTAATGGTTACGGGAGCTGACACGGCTGATGTATGGTATACTACATCTAATAAGGGAGAAGCGCCTGATCCGGGAAGCGCATATTCTAAGGCAGTTAAATATACCAAGCCGTTTAACGTAAAATACGGTACATCCGTAAAAGTTAAGGCTGAAAAATATGATTATCAGGATAGTGACGTTGTCGAATGTACCAGATGGGTCAGATCCTGTAAGATCACCTATAATCTGTCAAAAGGCGAAAATGATCCGAGAAACCCGTCTGTTTTCATGAGTGATGATGCTCCTTTTGAACTTTATGCACCGACGAAGGAAGGATATTCATTTGACGGATGGTATACTGACAAGAAATACTCAAATAAAGTGACAACCATCGTGCCCGAAGACTATCATTCCAATCTGCAATTATATGCAAAATGGCTTAAGGATTGCATCATACTGTCCGATAACCTTATTTTCTTAAATGATGGCGAGACAGCGACGATAAATGCGAGACTGGCACCTGAAACGGCCGTTGATAAGACCATATCCTGGAAAACTGATGACAGTACAGCCGTAAGCGTGGTATCTGCCGATAATAGTAAGATAACAGTACGCGCCTCTGCATCAGATATTCAGAAGAAAGTTGTGATAACAGCAACTAATCCTAATGTGTCTGCTCCGGCTGAATGTATAGTGATCGTAAGACGCAAGTCCGCTCCGGACAGGATCATTTTCAATAAATCCAAGATTAACCTGGTAAAAGGGGATGAGACGGGACTTATACTTAACGTAGATCCCGCAGATGCTGTGTATGACAGCATTACATACAACAGTTCATCATCAACTGTTGCATCGGTGACGGCTTCCGGTCCGGCTGATGATCGTTCCCTGACCATTAAGGCGCTTAGTCCCGGTGAAACTGTTATATCCGCCAGGATTAAGAGCACGAAAGGCGCAGATCTAACCTGCTCATGTACGGTGACTGTATCAGGCGATGAAACTAAAACGGCTTCCTATACCGATACAAGATCAGCGGAAGACCTGGGAAAAACATTTTGGATAGGCGGAATAGATCCTAAGGGCTATGCATATACAGGAAAGCCCATAAAGCCTGATGTTCGTGTCTATATGGAAGATCATGTTCTTAAACAGGGCAAAGATTATACAGTATCTTATAAGAACAACACGAAGCTTAATGACGGGTCCGTACCATCTAAGGCACCTTGCGTAACAGTTAAGTTCATCGGAAATTATAAAGGTACGAGGACTAAGTATTTTAAGATAATTGACGATCCGGAACATGCGGTCATTACAGAGATCACTGATATAAGCAAACTCGGCGAAGATGCTCTTACAGTTAAGGTTGACAAGGCTGTAGCATCTAAAGGCGGTTCAAAACCCGGTGTATCAGTTAAGATACGCAGTGCAGAAGGAGTAAAAGAACTTAAAGAAGGCAGGGATTATAAGCTTACTTACAGTTCGAACACTTCCGTATCCAAGCAGGGAAAAGTGAAGATCACCGGGATTGGAGATTATAAAGGAAATCTTACGATTCCGTATGATATAGCTACACAGAGCCTGCGAAATCTTAATATGTCCATAGCAGACTTCTGTTATTCAAAATCAAAAAACGCATATAAGAAGACTGCTGTTACGATAACTGATCTTGACGGGAAAATGCTTAAAGCCGGTACGGATTATTCAGTAGAGTATGAGGTAGCTGACAAATCAAATGCCCCTGCTGTGGGAACAGATATATATGTTACTGTGACAGGCAAGGGCAATTATACAGACTCGATCACCGGGGTTATTGTCGTAAAACCTAAGAGCATCGCTAAAGCTTCAGCCGTAATATATGAGAATGATTCATATTCAAAGGTTCAGAAGAGTTTTACTTATACAGGCTCATATATTGAACCAAATTATATAAGACTAAATATAGGTACAGCCAAGGCTCCGGTATACCTTACCGAGGGAGTGGATTTCGAGGTCGCCGGATATAGGAATAACATTGAAAAAGGCAAGGCTTCTGTAGTACTGCGCGGCATAGGAGAATATGGTGGAATTAAGGTCGTTGATTATAATATCGTTGTTCGAAATGTAAATGACTGATATTAAAATACCCCCGAAGAACGCAGTTCTCCGGGGGTGATCATTATCAGTCAGGCTATCATAATGATAATCCGAAATACTCCTCAACTACAGTAGCCCATACAGCGAGGGTGTCATCTTTTAACATGGTTGATACATATTCGGTCTTTCCATCGTTCATATACATTGTCTTTGCATCAAAATCCAGGGTCCACAGATCCTTTTTACCGATAGCGGTAACACTGTAGTTATATACATTCGGTGTATCGTTTGATACGGACAGTGAATCCACGCTTACATCCATAATATAGAATTCGTTTGCAAAAGAAAGAGAACTTATAAGTCCGAATACCATCTGCGACGGATTATCTTTATACACATCCGGATCAACGATATTAACAGCGTAGAGATCATAGAAGAATTTCCGGTTGATCTTACGTCCTTTTTCCAGAACCTTATCATCTACGTAATCAAGAAATCCGCCGATATCCTTACCGTCATAGACAATTGTTGAATCATTTACATTGCCCTTGGGAGAGAGCTCGAGTCCACCTTCTTTGTATTCTAATGTTGCATATTTGTACAGATCATAGGTTAATGAATTGGAGCTGTCATCGTCAGAATCTGTGTAATCTTCTAATGTATCTTCGTAATCCTCTGCATATTCATCAAAATCGTAATTATCGGAATCATAATCATCGAAGTCGTCATCCTCGGAATCAAAATCGTAATCAAAATTATTGTCATCCATATTCAGGCTGTCCCAGTCGATATTAAGATCATCTTCATCCCAATAATCATCGGGATTGAAGTCTATATCATTATATGAATTCGGGTAAACGAATTCTTCCTTGACTTTCTCAATCTGGTTAGTGGCGATCAGACTGCCGATGAGTAGAAGAACCACAGATCCTGCTACCAGAGAGATCATAAGGATCAATCCGGACTTATACCCCGATTTGGTGACAGTCGTGGATGGAGTACCGGCCCCGGGAACAGAGTAAGTCGCAGACTGTGTAGATCCTGAAGTAGCTCCGGAATAAGTATTATTGACCGGAGTCTGATATGTGGCAGTATTGCCGGATGATGTATTCTGATTACCGGTATTGTATATAGGTGTAACAGCCTGCTCAGGCGCAGATGATAAAGCCTGATCAGGTACCGGCGTTCCGCATGCCGTACAGAATTTCTGTCCGTCTTTAATTTCATTTCCGCAGTTACTACAAAACATTTTTCATATCCTCCTCTGTATCATTTCCTTACGTAATTATCAATAAGATACTTCACTCTGGCCTGGGTCTGGTCAGCGCCTTCTGCATATTCTATCATAGGCTGCATGGAACCGCCATCAAAATCGGCGCCGGCATCCTTGATAGCAGCTTCCTTTTCCTTGATCCATGCCTGTTGTTCTTCGGTAAGAGTGGCCATTTCTTCCTCACTTAACGTATTCTTTAAGTAAGCCCAAACTTTATTTATAAGAGAATCCCACATATCGAAATCTTCAAATGCCATCTGGTTTAAGGTGAGCTGGTCAAGCAGACCGTCAGAATGATATTTGTCGTCTTTTTCTTTCTGTTTTGCAAGAGTTTCGTCGTAAAGAGCCAGGAGTTCATCTTTGCTGAGTGTGCCAGACTTGCCTATCAGATCGTTGAATCCGGCGTGGTTATTATCAGCGGTGCAATCCTCTAAAGTTACTTCCCTGTTAGAGAAGGTATAGTATTCGTTTGCAGAGAAATTGCAGTTTCTGAATGTAACCTTGTCATATTCGCCTATTTCGACGAAAGAACAGGATTCGTAGGACATGGAGTTGTTGTTCTTAAATATGCAGTTTTCAAAGGTCACGCCGTAGCTTCCGTTAACGCATATCATGGACATGTCGCTTGAATCCCTGAATACACAGTCAGAGAAGTTGGCTACGCCTATCTGATTTAAATCCAGCAGACCGTAAGTACATTCGTAGATTTCGGAGTTGGTAACATTGATATCATAGGAATATGAAGCTTCAATGCCGTAGGTACCGCATCCGTAAAGGTGGCAGTTGTCAATGTCAAGGCCTGTTACGTAATCGAATGAGAGAACGCTGCCGCTGCAATATCCGGGTTGAACATTATGACCTGCCGTTATGCCGGTAAGCTTGATATTAGTTCCGTTATCAATCGCAAATACAGGCTCGTAAGCATCATTGATAAGGAATTCAACGTCAGCGCCGTCAGCGGCTTCAATACTTATGTTGGAAATATCCGTAAGCTTATGCTTGCTGGTGCCATATATGGTAGTGACTTTGGAGTTATCGATCTCGCGTGGTATAACCTCGGAGAAATTGTACTTGCCTGCTTCACAGATAATACGTCTGTTGTTCTGGATGCTGTTTAGCAGTTCTTTGGCATTGGAGACGGTTACCGTATCGAAATACCTGAGTTCTTCGATATCGTCCAGAAGAGGAGAATCGTCCCGAAGATATACTGCGGTGGTACGGGAGAAATATCCTTCGTAATCCTCATAGGCTTCTTCTCTGTATTCGCTGACATCAAACAGACGTCCGTCGTCCAGAAGAGTGATCTTATGCGATTCCTCATCCAGGTCATCAAAGGGATCGGAGAACTCAAGATACCATGAGGTTTCGCAGCCTTCATAGGCAGGTTCGTTTTTCATGATCAGTTCATTGCCGTAGTATTTTACGTCTGATTCAAAGCCTGAGAATTTATAGTCTGCAATGAACCTTCCATCTTTTTTGCGGATATTGAAAAAGGACTCGGGAGCGTATTCATCTGTGGCCATTGTGACATAGTCGTAAGGATCCTCATTGCCGTATTGAGAGGTGGTCATGGTATAAACATAGACCCATTTTCCTTCAAGACCGTCTGCAGGGCTGGCAGGTCCTGAAGATCCGGCAGAGTCTGAAGCAGCAGTTGCTGTGGATGAGTCTGATGATGTATCTGAAGTATTTGAAGATGAATCAGACTGTGAATTGTCTCCGTCTGTGGTCTCGGTCTGCGTGTTTGGATCTGAATCAGGATCGTTTCCTGAGCTGCCTCCGCATCCTGTGACAGTAAGAGCGAGCATGCCGGTTAAGGCAGCTGCTGCCAGAGTCTTGCATATCTTAAGTGATTCGGTTTTCCTTTTCATATTCTCCCCTTTCATGCCGTATATGTTCCGGTGTCATGCGTATTTATGTTTCGTACGCATTTAGGCATTGTATGTATTAATGTTTTGTACGCATTGTAAATTGTTGTAAAAAAACACTCTAATCAGTATATCACATCTGAATACACGCGAAAATGGGTTGAATGCAGTATCGCGTGCCTGTATGTAGTCCGGTATACACGCGAAAAAGGGTTGAGTATGGAAAGGAAGGCGGTACTGTGGTACTATATTCTATATGAAATGTAAACAGGCAGAATCAATGATCCCGGCATACTTAAACGATGAACTGGATGCCGGAGAATTAAGAGAATTCCTTGATCATATAGATAAATGCGGTGAATGCCGTGAAGAACTTGCCATACAGTTTCTGATCACAGAAGGCTTGAATTCATTAACCACAGGCGACAGTTATGACTTAAAGCTCGCCATGGATGACAGGGTTTCAAAGTCACGAAGTCAGATCAAGCTGCATGACAGGCTTTTAGGTATGCGAAATGTTGCGGTTGCGCTGGTTGGCGGAGTGCTGCTTGCTTCCGCATATATGGTGTATTATTACTTGTTTTGAGAATTTATTGATCAATGATAGCTGATCAATAGCTATATAATCTGGGTGGTATCCCCGGGATTAATCATTTTGTATTGTAAGGTTGTGTTACAAAAGGGAGAATTATGGAGAAAATAGTTCTTATAGACGGCCACAGTATCTTAAACAGGGCATTTTACGGAGTGCCTGATCTGACTAATTCTGAAGGAACTCATGTCGGAGCGATATACGGATTCTTAAATATCCTGTTTATGATCCTGGAAGAAGAAAAGCCGGAGTATCTTGCGGTTGCCTTCGATGTACATGCGCCGACTTTCAGACATGAGATATTCCCTGAATACAAGGGCACCAGACATCCGATGCCTGATGAACTTAGGGAGCAGGTTCCTCTTATTCAGGAGGTTCTTAAGTCCATGCATATCTGCGTATGCACTCTGCCCGGGTATGAGGCGGATGATGTGCTTGGTACCATAGCCAAAACATCACAGGCTGATGGTCTGGAAGTGCGCCTGGTCTCAGGAGACAGGGATCTTCTTCAGATATCGGATGAGCACATTCAGATAAGGATCCCCAAGACAAAAGGCGGGAAGACTACGATAGAGAATTATTATCCTGATGATGTTGTAAATGAATATCAGGTTACACCCGAGGTGTTCATCGATATGAAAGCGCTTATGGGAGATACTTCTGATAACGTCCATGGTGTCACAGGCGTGGGACCTAAGTCTGCAGCCAAGCTTCTTGTTCAGTATGGCAGTCTTGACGGAATCTATGAGCACATAGATGAGATGAAGGCTTCCGCAATGAAGGAGAATCTGATAAAAGATAAGGATCAGGCATATCTGGCACGCACCCTTGTTACCATTAAGACTGACGCGCCGGTAGACTTTACAGCAGAGAATGCCAAAGTCGGTGATTTCTTTAATCCTGATTCTTATGTGTACTTCAAAAAACTCGAGTTCAAGAACTTCTTAAGCAGGTTTGACGCCTCGAATGCACAGGATAACACTTCTGTGGAAGTAAAATTCAGGGTTATAGATGACTTGAATGAAGCAGAGGAGTATTTTAAAAATCTGACTGATCGTATTAAATCCTGCATTCCTGCAATATATATCCCTTTAGATAAAGGAGATAATGAACCTTGCATCGCATCGTTTTGTTTGGATGAAGAAAACGTGACTACCGTGATCTGCGGTGGTCTTATCACCACGTCGTATATAAAAAACAAGGTTATATCGATACTGAAAGATATTTCCGATGCATCAGACGAAAAGAAAGACAAGAACGCCGGATCCGGACAATGCATTTTCACTACATATGACTCTAAGTACCTATTTACAATGCTTGATATCGACGGCATAGAAGATATGTGCTTCGATGTGACCATAGCAGCATATCTGCTTGATCCGCTAAGAGGCAGTTATGACAGCGAATATGTATCGGGACTGTATCTGGATGAGATGATCCCGGGACGAGAGAGTCTGCTGGGCAAGGCGGCTACTGTTAAAGCAGCATTTGAACAGGATCAGGAAGGTCTGTGCAGATACGCTGCATATACAGCACGTAGCGCATATAAGGCGTATCCCATACTGTGCGAGAGGTTGAAAACCGAAGGAATGTATGATCTTTTTACGGATATTGAGATGCCCCTGGCGCGTGTGCTTGCTTCCATGGAGAAAGAAGGAGTCCGGGTGCGTCCTAACCTGCTTAAGGAGTATTCGGATGATCTGGGTGCGCGGATGAAGGAACTTGAGGCGTCTATATATGAAAAAGCTGGAGAAGAGTTCAATATCCTGTCTCCCAAGCAGCTTGGTGTGATACTTTTTGAGAAAATGGGATTAAAGGGCGGCAAGAAGACCAAGACCGGATATTCTACTTCCGTGGATGTCCTTGAAAAGATCGCAGACGAGCCCATAGTTGCGGATATCCTTGAATACAGAGGTGTTAGCAAGTTAAAGAGTACATATGCTGATGGGCTTACGGAATATATTGACGAAGACAACCGCATCAGATCCACTTTCCATCAGACCATCACAGCTACCGGTCGTATTTCGAGTTCCGATCCCAATCTGCAGAATATACCTACAAGAACGGAACTGGGAAGAGGCTTAAGGCGCGCTTTCATACCGTCTGAAGGATGCGTGTTCGCAGACGCCGATTATTCACAGATAGAACTTCGCATTCTTGCACATATGGCAGGAGATGCCGAACTGATAGCGGCATATAAAGAAGGAAAAGATATTCATGCCATCACCGCATCTAAAGTCTTCGGAGTGGAATTATCAGAAGTAACAGATCTGCTAAGACGCCGGGCTAAGGCAGTAAATTTCGGCATTGTATATGGCATTTCATCGTACGGACTTTCGGAAGATATCGGAGTGTCAAGAAAAGAGGCCGAAGAGTACATCCGGAGCTATTTTGAGACATTTCCCGGTATCAAGAAATACCTTGATGATTCTGTTGCAAAAGCAAAAGAAGACGGATATGTAACGACTCTATATGGAAGAAAACGTCCGATTCCCGAACTTAAGAGTTCCAACTTCATGCAGCGCCAGTTCGGTGAAAGGGTCGCAATGAACTCGCCGATCCAGGGAACTGCCGCGGATATCATGAAGATCGCAATGATCAGAGTTTACAGAAGACTGTCGGAAGAAGGACTTAAGTCTAAGATCGTTCTTCAGGTACACGATGAACTGATAATAGACACGCTTGAATCCGAGAAAGAGGCGGTATGCCGTATCCTGAAAGAAGAGATGGAAAAAGCGGCTGACTTAAGCGTTGATATCTTAGCCGATCTTCATACGGGAAATGACTGGTATGAAGCAAAGTAACACTGTGTATCCCGGTTTATGACATTAATAGAATTCATCATCGATAATCGGATATTTAAGGTAAGGAGGTTTATATGAGGAAAAGAAAACTGGTTGTATATCTGGTATTATTATCGCTCATCTTCGGAGTATTTACACCGTTTAAATCAACGGCAGCCGGATATGCAGATAATGAAGTGCTTGAACTAGATACAGATACGGTAGATCCGGATGATTCAGTCAGCGGTACATTAACTTCTTTAAGCGGTGGTAAGTATCAGGTTGATCTGCAGGGAACAACAGCCGGAGCTACTTATACGCTTATCGTTTTGGCAGGTGAATATGATTCTTTTCCTGCTTCCTTTATCGATGACTTACTTGAATCGGTGTTGTATATCGATATGAAAAAAGCCACCGGAGAGAATACTAGTTTTACATTTATTCCCAGGAAGCAGGGGCTATCTTCAGTGTTTGTCACTTGCGGTAAGTTGGCAACGGATGAGACTGATTTCGATGTAAATGATCCGGAAAAACCTTCAGGTACAGGGATTGTATCAACCAAGCCTATATTCGTAGGTAAGATTGCCGGTGAAGCTGTTCAGGAAGATGAAGTCGAAACCTGTACCATCAGTTTTGCTCCCGGTACCGGATCCGGGGCCATGTCTGAGGTTAAGGTGGAGCGTGGAGAACTTTATACACTTCCTCAATGTGGATTTATACCTTCCAATGCAATTGAAGTATTCGACAGATGGGACGCAGGCAGCGCAGGTGACGTTATCAAAGTATATGAAGACATGACTTTGACGGCTCTTTGGAAAGATTATGAAAGCAGTGTGCCGGATGATGACGAAGAAGAAGTTGAGACAGGTGACGGAACAGGTCTGAAGGCCGAATTTGTTAATCCCAAAGCCATATATGTATATACAGGATCACCTATTACGCCTGAGGTTACAGTTACCTATGATGGTAAAAAACTACTTGCTGATGAGGATTATGTGCTCTCGTACAAAAATAATATCAATGCTTCGGGAAAAGAAAAAGCATATGTGGTCATAAATGGAAAAGATAGCTTTACCGGAACATACTCGCTTGAGTTTAAGATTGAAGCAAAGGACATAAAAAAAGGTGATACCAGGGGTAATACGCTTCCAGTTGTGGCTCCGGATACTGTATATATGATCAAGGGTTCAAAAAAGGGGAGTATAACCGTCACCTACGGAAACTATACACTAAAGCCCGGTTTTAAGGATTATTCATTCACGGCTCCATACGGCGGATTTAATTATGATGGGCCCTCGGCGATCAATTCATATGGCAATTTTAAGGGATCCAGAGAAGTACAAGTAAAGGTCGTGGACAGGAAAGAGCTTAAGAAGCATGAGATCAGTGTGAAAATGGATAAGGAAACGCCTGTATACAACGGACAGCCCCAGACACCTTCGACTCTGAAAGTATATGATCCGGATGGTAATGATATAACAGATCAGGAAGGTTCGGCGTATATTATCCACTACGTATCCGATAATACTGACGCAGGGAATGTTAAGTTTACGGTCCAGGGGATCTATCCTTATGCCGGATCTACTGCCAAAAGTTTTACGATATCGCCGATATCTACGGGTGTTACAACAGATATATCTGATACGGCGGTATATAAGAAGACGGGAGCAGTTCCTGATAAGATATCCGTTACTTATTCCGGCAAAGAACTGGTGCAGGGAAAAGATTATAAGATCAAGTTTTCTTCAAACAAGAAAGTCGGGAAAGGAAAATATACAATCACATTCATAGGAAACTATAAGAAAACAAAGAAAAAGACAGGTACGTTCATGATCGAACCGGCAAATATATCAGATGCACGGGTTGTTGTACCGGATGTCGTATACGGCAAAAAATCCGGACCTTATCCCTCAACTCCTTATGTCGAGGCGGGCGGCGAACTGCTTAAGAAAAATGATTATACTGTAATATACTACGATGCAGACGGTAATGTTATTGACAAGAAAAACCCGGTGGATCTTACAGATAAGGATTACGCGGATGTAACTGTAAGAATAACCGGGAAAGGAAACTATACAGGCCCTGTACCGGCAACTTACCGAATCTGGAAACAGAGTGATAATCTGATCGATCTTACCAAAGCACGGATCGTATCAGAAGATGAAAAACCCATTTCCAAGCAGTATTATACAGGGTTTGAGATAAGACCCGGTTTCATATGCCAGATCAAAAACGGAAGTACCTGGGAAAATGTAAATAAAAACAAATACAAGGCTTACTGGGTCGGTAACATTAAAAAGGGAACTGCTTACATAGTCATCAAACCTGTAGATGGTTCCGGACTTATAGGATCAAAAGCAGTCAAATTCAGCATAGCTGTCAAAAAATGGTAAGGAGGAATCGTGATATGAAGAATAGAAGAATATACCGTTCTATAGCAATAATCCTGACAGCTGCAGTTATAGTAAGCTGTTTGAAACCGGTAAGTATATATGCAGCAGAACCGGACAGTAATGAAGGTATTGAGGATATAGATGAAGAAACAATTGAGGAAACAGTGACAGAAACTGATAGCGTTGAAGCGTTGGCTGCCGCAATAGAGAGAAACCAGCCTAAGCAGCTTAATGCCAAGATCAAGCGTACTTCCGGGGATTATGCATCCGGATATTATGTTGTATATGAAGTTAACGGTCATGAATACCGTTCCGACCGTATGGGAACAAAATATAACAAACAGGTTTGGGATGAGCTTAGCGAAGCGGACAGACGTAAGCTTCTTAAAAACTATGCTTTTGCCCCCAAGGAGATGCAGAATCAGTTTGGTGAGGATAATACTGCAAAAATGCTTGAATGGTATGAAGGTGTATCAGGCCTTACCGAAGCAAGAAAGATATTAAGTGACAGGATCGCACAGAAGAATTTCCCGAAACTTGAATACTTTTACAGGGAAGACTACGAAACCAGGTCATATGTTGAACTGCCTGAAACAAAATATGATATTCAACGTTACAGGTTCCTGCCTGAGGTTAAGGAATACCTTGCTCTGGATAAAAAAATGCGCAGTTGCTATGACACCGGACGTTCCTCATATAGAGTTCTGATACAGGCCAAGACCGGTCAGATAAGCACTGCCATTAAGGGGCTTTCCGCTGTAATGATCAAGCAGCTTATCTGCGACAGGGTTCTTGTTCCTGCCATATCTCCCGGCGGACTCAGTGCCCTTGTTCCCGAGATAAAGGGTGAATTATGGAATCTCTATGATAATATTACGGGTTATACCGGTGATATATATACCATCTGCGGACTGGGAGACTGGCCTGACGGCACCAGTGCGCGCAAGATAATAGACAAGTACTGGGAGGTTATCAACTATAATGAAAGATACACCAATATCTGCGTTGATACTTTTCTGACCTTCAAGGGCAGAAAACTGACCATGTATAATGACGCCATTGACGCCATAGAGTGGTTCGTAAAAGACAACGGCAGACTTGACGAGGAAAAAACCAAGGAGATCGAAAAGGACACTAAGGATATAGCACCAACTGCGCCCCAAACCAGTGAGGAACCTCTTGATGGAGAATCCGAAGCTGAGCGGAGGACCAGAGTACTTAAGGAATTGGAAAAAGAGCGGAAAGATCTATATGATCAATATAAGGTGTGGAATAATGCTGTCTATAATGACGCACAGGAAAAATACAGTAAGCTTTTTGATATCTATTCGGGATATTCAACTTTTAAAAGCGAAACTTGTGATTCACGTGCAAGGTACTGTATCAATGCGAGAGATTTCACGGCTATACTGAATATTGAAGACTATCCTGCAAGAACAGCCTTAGTTCCGGCTGCTATCGATGAAGCAATATCCCAGGTAGATGAGTGGGAATCAAAGCTTGACGCATATATTGAAGAATATAACAACGCTATGGAGAAATATACTGCAGAATGGACCGAATATGAGGGCAAGTTTAACGGACTTAATGACAAGATCGTAGAGTATAACGGTCGTAGAGAAGAATATCTCCATGATTATAATAACGAAGAAGGCAAAGATGTTACTAGACTGACTCTTTTCTATGATAAATGCGGCGTGTATAGCGTTAGCGGTGGTTTGGATGAGGATATTCCCGTTTCATTCGATCAGATAAAATCTCTGATGGAAGATAGAAAAAACGAATTAACTCAAATGAAGGAACAGTTTAAAAATCAACTTGATGGTTTTGAATCTAAAATGACAATAGCGGCCAACGAATATGCTGAAGCTCAGAAACTTGAAGAAGAGGCAACTAAAGAGTATAACGAAGCAAAAGAAACCGCTGATTCGGTAAGAGCAGAAGCGGATGAATTGTATTTTTATACAGATGGCGAATATGAAAGTCTTGTTCAGGAGTTACACAGCGAGGAACTGGAAACTGAATACAGAACACTGTTAGATGCCGGGGATGGTGAAGGCCTGGCCGCACTCTGCGATGGCTGGGGGAGTGATCTTGAGAAAAAACTTGATACCTGGCAGACTGCTACCGCCATACAAAATGAAGCAAGAAATAATCTTATGAGATCCAAGCACAGAGTGGAGGCTACCTTAAGAACACTGACAAGTACTTCTTCAGATTTTGACAAATATGTTGATTTCCTTAGCGGTATAGGCGGAACCGAACTGAGATATTATAAGGAGATCGCACCTTCTTATGGGCCGGGATCAAGTACTTCATATGCTGCGAGCTCACCCGTTGAAATGTCCAAATCATTGTTCTATTCATACAAACAATTCGGCGACTCAAATGAAATGGCTCTGGAACATGATATCTACTATCAGAATCTGCTCTCACAAAAACCAAATTACATGCGCGGGAATGTGAGTCAGCAGAAATTGCTTTCACCTTACACAGACGGCGATTCGGCGCTTCGTAAAGAACCTGATGTTATTCCTCTGTACGGTTCATATTACACAAAATATAAGTATACCTCTCCGTTATGGGTAGGGTTACTTGGCATGACGGGCGTAAAGAGTAAAGCAAAGTCACTAGAGTTGTTTGACGCCAATAAAGCAGGCAGCTGGGCGTGGGAACGTAAGCATGGTTATGTACCGGTGACGGGTATTGAATATGCTGATGGAGATACCGGGGTTTCCGGACTTGTAATGGAACCCGGGGAGATAAAGGACTTAAATTATCTAATTAAGGTACTTCCGTTAGACGCTTCCGATAAATTCCTTTTCTGGGAAAGTGACAATATCGATGTGATAAGTGTTGACGGAAACGGCGTCGGTACAGCTACAGGTGAAGGTACGGCTACCCTTACCGTCAGAGCAAGAGACAGTGCCTGGGTTGAAAATGAAGACGGCACCATTACATACACTCCCGCGCCTCTTACCGTAACGGTTAAAGTAGGTGAAGCAACTCATTCGGAGCCTGTATGGATCACAGATAGCACATGGAATAACTATGGGACAGCTGACGACCCGAAACTGTTCAGGGCTAATATGATAGATGACAATACGGCTATAGTGACCTGTAGTGTCAGCAGCATTACTTCCTCGGAGGCACATATTGTAGTTGCTCTGTACAATGACGAAGGACAGATGCTGGATTCTCAGATCCTTCCGTATACCTATGAACCCGGCTTCAGATATGCGACTCTGACAGCAGATATCACAGGCGGTCTGAGCATTAAAGCCTTTGCATTATGTGCGGATGATACGCTTGCTCCGCTTGACGGCGAGCTTCTGATCAACGAGAAGATCAGGTAATTTGCTGGCAGGGTATATAGACAGCAAGACATGCTTATGCAAAAGGATGAGAGTAGAAGGATTCCTAAGCGTTAATTATGAAAACAATAGGCATAACAGGCGGCGTCGGAGCCGGCAAATCCACAGTTCTTAACTACATAGAAGAGCACTATAACGCATATATCATAATAGCGGATAAACTGGCGTATGAACTGGAAAGTCCCGGCGGGATATGTTACGATAATATAGTTGGACTTTTAGGTGAAGACGTCCTTGATGAGAGTGGTTTTATCGATAAACGAAGCATGGCTTCAAGGATCTTTTCCAAGCCTGATCTGCTTAAGAAAGTCAACGATATAATTCATCCGGCAGTTAAACAAAGTATTCTGGATACTATTGACCGTGAGAGTCAGTCTAACAGATATGATTATCTGATAGTTGAAGCAGCGCTTCTTATTGAAGAAGGCTATGGAGCAATCCTGGATGAATTATGGTATATAAGAGTTGATTCAGATATCCGTCGCGTCAGACTTAAAGAGTCTCGTAGTTACAGCGATGAGAAGATAGATTCCATAATCGCCAGCCAGTTATCAGATGAAGAATATATGAAGAATTGTAAACATGTGATTGATAACAGCGGCGAACCTGAAGAAACATACAAGCAGATTGATTCTGTTATGTCACTATGAGCAGACAATAATTATGATGTCCGATAAGACAGAATATCTGCTTTTAAAACTACATACTGAACCGGTATGTTTAGATCAAAGGAGACACTGATGAAATACCCTGATAACCTGGTATTCGGACTTGATATAGGAACCAGAAGCGTGGTCGGAACCGTTGGCTATAAGCAAGGCGATATGTTCTATGTTGTGGCACAGCGCGCCAAGGAACATGAGACCCGTGCCATGCTGGATGGACAGATCCACGACATTGCCAAGGTAGGTGACACTATCCGATATGTCAAGGAAGAGCTTGAAGAAGCCATAGGTCAGACGCTTACAGATGTATGCATAGCTGCAGCCGGACGAGTACTCCGGACAGTTCAGGTTCATGTGGATGAAGAATTCCAGCAGGAAAGAGAAGTAACTGACGAAGACATATTTGCACTTAATACTCAGGGAATAGAAAGCGCTTATAATGAGTTTTCCGAAGGCGAAGATGAGACCATGCGGGATATGAATTTCTACTGCGTGGGCTATTCTGTTGTCAGATATTTCTTAAACGGATACCAGATGGGTAATCTGGAAGGTCACAATGCGAGAAAGATAGGATGTGACCTGATAGCTACTTTCCTTCCTGATGATGTGGTGGACGGACTGTATAAGGCTGTTGCGATAGCAGACTTAAACGTTGCAAATATCACGTTGGAGCCTATAGCCGCCATATCCCTTGCTATACCTGAAATGTACAGGATGCTTAACATAGCGCTTGTGGATGTGGGCGCAGGTACTTCCGATATATCCATAACAAAGGACGGTACCATCGTAGCCTTCGGCATGATCCCTAAAGCCGGAGACGCTATCACAGAGGAAGTATGCAGACATTGCCTGGTTGATTTTAATACGGCAGATAAGATCAAGAAAGATGCAGAAACCCAGGATACAGTCACATATCATGACATAATAGGTCTTGAACAGACCATGCAGGTTGATGAGATCATCAAGGTTTGCGAACCTGTTATCGATGAGATGACAGGACTTGTGGCTGAGAAGATCAAGGAACTGAACGGCGGAAA
>JAEEGL015914422.1_pt1 | contig 27329 bp, 19 predicted proteins | sample 9134231 | NCBI WGS metagenome assembly JAEEGL01 (sample SAMN16246548, study PRJNA631951) | gut metagenome | biome: gut microbiome; feature: rumen; material: fiber-attached | host: Bos | place: Iran: Karaj | collected 2018-10
GCCCCTCGCCGGCTCGCATGTAACGGATAACTACGGGCTGTTAGCAATTAGTTTCCCGAGGCGTTGCATCGGTTCCGGTGCATATGCGAGTCGTCGTTCTCTTTCCACAGACTATATGTGGGAAGTTTTAGTACTGTAGATATGTTTACTATGATCACCTGCTTGCCAGATCGCTCATTATCTCATCCCAGGTCACGCCCTTTTCCACCATGAGCACCATGCAGTGGTAAATGAAATCCGAGATCTCGTATTTTACTTCTTCTTTGTCGGGATTTTTGGCCGCTATAACTATCTCGGTAGCCTCTTCTCCGACCTTCTTAAGTATCTTGTCTATTCCCTTATCGAAAAGGTAATTGGTATATGAACCTTCCTTCGGATGCTCCTTCCTGTCGGCAATAACGGCATAAACATCCTCCAGCACCTTTCTGGGATCCTTATCTGTATAATCCTTTTTGATTATCTCCCTGAAGAAGCAGCTGTAGCTTCCTGTATGGCAGGCCACACCTACCTGGCTTACCTTGGCAAGCAGTGTATCCTTGTCACAGTCAGCGGTAAGTGACTTCACAAACTGGAAATGTCCGCTGGTCTCACCCTTTACCCACTGTGCCTTGCGGCTCCTTGAGTAATAGGTCATGCGGCCGGTCTTAATAGTTGCATTAAAAGCCGCTTCATTCATATATGCCATCATAAGCACTTCATTGGTACGGTATTCCTGCACGATAACGGGAATAAGTCCGTCAGAATTAAGAGTGAGCTCAGAAAAGCTTAACTTCGCATCAAATCCATTAACCTCTATCCCCTCATCCGCACAGAAGGACTTGATCCCCATTATGGTGTCGGAAGCGGCATTAAGCTCAGGTCCGAAGAATCCTGCTGCCATATCGTTTTTCAGGAGTTCCGAAAGCTGCCCCGGTGTAGCTGCCGGCATAGGGAAAAATACCGGTATGATCGTCGTCTCAGTTATACGTTTGAAAGCATTTTTATCAAACGAGTCAGCCGCATTGACCGCAATTATCTGGCTTACAAGCTCAGGCATTTCCGCAGGCCCGTTTTTAAGCTCCTCCGTATCGCCTATGCATACTGCGATCTTCTCCCTTCCGAAACGCTTGGAGACCTCCTCCGTAAGTTCCACATTCGAAGTCTTGCTGTAATTTAAGGCAGCCCTCATGCAGCCGGTATAAAGGATCTTCTTTATATCCTCGAATCTCTTTACATTTCCGCAGCCGGTAACAGGCACTTCAGACACCGCAGCGATCTGTTTCATTATGCCAAGGGCTGTTTCATGCTCCCTGTCAGTCTCCGACAGATCAAATACTATAAGCTCGTCCACGTTGTTGTTGCAGTATTTCTCAGCAAGCCCCACCGGATCTTCCGAGACCACCGCACGTTCCATACGGTTCTTTACGGCCTTTCCCTGATATAAATAAATTGATGCGCAAAATTTCTTTTCTGACATTGGAAATACTCCCCTTTATGATCTTCCGGCATACATAGCGGCCTGCGGCTGCTATTATACACAATTTACTGCCATGCTTTAATCTGTCCTTATTAAACAGCCTACAGAGTCCCCTTGGTACTGAGCACTCCGCTTATCCGCTCGTCTATCCCCGTAGCCTGGTCCATGGCTTTGGCAAAAGCCTTGAAAGCAGCTTCTATGATATGATGTGAATTCTCACCAGCAAGCTGTCTTACATGGAGGTTCATCTTTGCTGAAGCAGAAACCGCAAGGAAAAACTCTCTTACAAGCTCCGTCTCAAAGTTTCCCAGCTGTTCTGCAGGTATGGTCAGGTCAAAGCCAAGATAAGGCCTTCCGCAGAAATCAACGGCACAGAGCACAAGTGCATCATCCATAGGCAGGATAAAATTGCCAAACCTCTTCATCCCGGCCTTGTCCCCCACTGCCTCAAGCAGCGCCTCACCCAGCACGATTCCCGTATCTTCAACGGTATGGTGACCATCCACATTAAGGTCACCCTTAACCTTTACATCCAGGTCAAAAAGCCCGTGTCTTGCAAATCCTTCCAGCATATGGTCAAAAAAGCCTATCCCGGTATCGATATTCGCAATACCGCTGCCGTCAAGATTTATCGTAAGCTCTATATCCGTCTCCCTGGTCTTTCTTTTTACAGTTGCGGTTCTCATGTATGCCTCCCCTGATATTTCACAACACTGCTCTTTTACTCATAACCTGCAGATCCGTATGCCCAAATTACTACTCGTTTTCCTCAAATCTCACCGCTATTGAATTGGCATGCGCAGTCAGGCCTTCCTTATTTGCAAAATATATTATGTCCTCGTGGTCTCTTTCCAGTGCATCTTTTGAATAAGCTATTATGCTGGTCCTCTTTATGAAATCATCCACGCTTAAGGGTGAGAAGAACTTCGCAGTACCGTTGGTAGGCAGTATGTGATTGGGACCCGCAAAATAGTCTCCCAGAGGCTCGGAAGAATACGGCCCTAAGAAGATCGCACCAGCATTCTTTACCCTGGTCATGGTCTCATAGGGATTCTTGGTAACGATCTCAAGGTGCTCTGATGCTATGTCATTAACCGCATTTATCGCTGTATCCATATCATCAGCCACAAAGATAAATCCGAAATTATCAAGAGATTTCTGTATTATCTCGTGTCTCTCAAGCTTCGGTACAAAGCCTTCTATCTCTTTCTTTACATCCTCTGCAAGCTGCTTTGATGTAGTGACAAGTATTGAAGATGCCATCTCATCATGCTCAGCCTGACTTAATAGGTCTGCTGCCACAAATCTTGCATTGGCACTCTCATCCGCAAGCACCATGATCTCACTGGGACCTGCAACGGAATCAATGCTCACTGCACCGTAAACTGCCTTTTTAGCCATGGCAACGAAAATATTGCCGGGGCCGCAGATCTTATGCACTTTCGGTATGCTCTCCGTACCGTATGCCATAGCAGCTATAGCCTGGGCGCCGCCTACCCTGTAGGCTTCATCAACTCCTGCTATCTTTGCAGCCGCAAGAGTCTCCCTGCTGACCTTTCCGTCCTTTCCTGGAGGAGTAAGCATCACGATGCGCTCCACGCCCGCTACCTTTGCAGGTATTATGTTCATGAGCACTGATGAAGGATATGCAGCTTTTCCGCCGGGTACATATACGCCGGCTATCTCAAGCGGTGTAAAACGCTGTCCCAGCACGCTCCCGTCAGGCTTCATGCTGATCCAAGTCTCCCTAAGCTGCTTTACATGGAAATCCCGTATATTATCAGCCGCTTTCTGCAGGACTTTGATAAATTCCGGCTCTACAGAAGAAAGTGCATCTTCCATTTCCTCCTCCGAAATCCTGATATTATCAATATTCAGATCAAAATGATCAAACTGCGCAGAATACTTAAAGAGAGCCGCATCACCGTTCTCCCTGACATCATCAATAATGCTGTCCACCTTATCCTCGATATCCCTGAAGCCCGAGGTGCTGCGCTTTTTCAATGTCTCCCTGAGCAGGGCCTTATTCTGTTCATTTAATGAGATAATGTTCATAATGCCTCTTTCTGCCGTGTCATTTACCGGCCTCTTTCAAACTTCACTCTTTTTCAAGTGCTTCCGCAAGCTGGCTTATCAGTCTCCTGATACGTTCATTTTCCATCCTCATGGATACCTGGTTTACTATCATCCTGGCTGACAGGGGGCAGACCTCTTCAAGCACCATAAGGCCGTTTTCCTTCAAGGTCGATCCGGTCTCCACTATATCAACTATAACATCCGAAAGACCGACTATAGGGCCTAACTCTACCGAGCCGTTCAATTTGATGATATCAACAGTCTGTCCTTTTCTGTTATAAAAGTAATCTCTTGCAATATTCGGGTACTTGCTGGCCACCCTTATCATCTCGTGATGCTCCAGAAGCTTCCTTGCGCTCTCAGGTCCGCAGACACACATCCTGCACTTTCCAAAGCCCAGATCCAGCACTTCAAAGCACCTGCGTCCTTCCTCAAGTATGGTATCCTTGCCTGTGACGCCAATGTCTGCCACGCCGTATTCCACATAAGTAGGCACATCCGGCCCTTTAGCCAGGAAAAAGCGCACTTTCTGCTCCTCATTTACAAAGATAAGCTTCCTCGTATCCTTATCTTCCATCTCTGTGCAGCTTATGCCTGCATGCTCAAGAAGCTTAAGCGTCTTATCCGCAAGTCTCCCTTTGGTCAGTGCAAATGTAAGATATCCTTCCATACTCATATTTTCCTCCATGCCGAGCACCGGCATTTCTTTCAAACTTTTTTCCCTACAGCAGGCTTGCCGCTCTTTCTTAGCTCTGCAATCTTTTCAAATGCTGCCCTTCTGTCCTTTTCCCCGTACTCTACTACCTGTACTTCCGTATCATCCGCACCCTTAACGCCTGCTGCCAGTAGAGCGCTCACGATATCATCCAGAAGAAATACACAGCCTATGGCCGGAGCCTCGTGACCAAATCTTCCCAGAAGTCCGTCATACCGTCCGCCCTTGGCAATGGCATCCCCGGCACCGTAGGTATATGCCTTGAATATAAGTCCGGTATAATAATTAAGCTTGCTGAGCATACCCAGATCTATGGAAATATACTCTTCCATGCCATGCATGCACATCACATCATATATTTCAATGAGACGCTGTATGGCAGCTTTTGACATCTCATTGGTGACATCATCCGCAAGCTCTTTCAGCTCCTCTTTATCAAGCACATCACCGGCACGCAGGATCAGCTCCTGAAGCTTCTTTGATACGCCGCGGTGCTTAAGCATCTCACCCGCGCCATAATAATTCTTTACCGATATCTGTTCCCTGAGCTTAAGTATGCTTTCCTCATCAAGTGCCGCCTCTTCGCAGAGCCCCTTAAAAAAGCCTACTTCACCTATACTCACGGTAAAGCGCTTGAACCCGGCATTCTTTAATGTATCTATCACCATAGCCAGCACATCGCAGTCCGCATCCACCGATCCATCACCTATAAGCTCGGCACCGCTCTGTGTTGTCTCCTTGAGCTTGCCCTGAAGATTTAAATTATTGGTAAATGCCCTGCCGGAATATGAAAGCCTTACAGGCTTACCATCCTCCATGAAATACTTTACCGCAGACCTTGCTATGGACGGCGTAAAGTCAGGCCTTAGCACCAGTGTATCGCCTTCCCTGTCAAAGAACTTATATAATTCTCTCGAAGGTGTCGTGCCTATCTCATTCGAGAAGATATCAAAATATTCAAATGTAGGCGTTTCTATCTCCTTATATCCATACAGATTAAAGGTAGACAATATCTTCTCGTTTACTGACTTTCTCATTGCCAGTTCACTGCCGTATATATCCCGGACACCCTCCGGAGTGTGAATCAATTTTTCCATAATATCTCCTGAAATATATTTTTTAATGTCCCCACCGTATAGTCTCTTCTGGCGGTGTAAAGTGAGCCTTAGCGGTTCCCGGAAATGCATTGACCAAACAGGGATGTACCGCCACGGACGGCGGTACAAGTGAACAACGCTACATGGATGTAGCGTGTGAACGGTCCCGTCCGCGATATATAAACTACGGCATTTCCATGGAACCGCTTGGCGAACGACCCCACCGACAGAAGAGCTATCGGTGGGAAATTAAGCTATAGTCGAACCCGCAGTCGATTCCACAACCGTAACATTATATCATAAACCGCCCGTACATGCCACAATGCGTTCCTTCACTGCCTTGAGCACTCTTTCCCTGTCATCGAACCACTCAAGTATCCATATGCGCATGGTCTGCCATCCAAGACTTTCCATCATACCGGGCTGCACAGAGAAACGGTCACCTGCAGTCTGGGCATCACGCATATTGAAGCCGTCCAGCATTATGCCCAATATGTATTCGTCAGGCTTATCGGGTGATACAATGCCTATGTCCATGCGGTATGATGAGGTACCGATCTCTGTACTGGTCTTATATCCAAGCTTCTCTATCTCAGCAGCTATTATGGAAACCATCTCGTCATGCTCACGCTTTTCACCGTTTATAACAGGCAGACGTGAGGTGCCATAGCGGGCATATTCAAGAAATCCTTTTAATCCTTCCACGCCCGCAGCAGTACTTCTTGCGGTATCTATCTGTTCAGGCTTAAGCACAGCGAATACTTTCATCTCCATCCTTGCCCTGGATATGGCCACATTAAGCCTGCGCCACCCTCCTTCCCTGTTAAGAGGGCCGAAATTCATGGAAACCTTTCCATTCTTATCCGGTCCGTAGCAGATGGAGAAAAGGATCACATCACGTTCATCACCCTGGACATTTTCAAGATTCTTAATAAAGACAGGTTCTAAGCGCTCCCTGTCATATTCTTCCAGCTCAGGGTGCTTTAAGAACTCATCCGCCAGCATATCTTCTATGAGGTGCTGCTGCACCACGCTGAATGTAACGACGCCTATGGACTGCTCACGCAGCTTTTCATCCGAAAGCCTGCGGATTATTTCATCCGTGACAGCACGAGCCTCAGCCTTATTCTGCCTGTTGCCCCCCAGATCATAAGTGCCTTCCACGGGTACCAGTGTAACACGGCTCACCATATCCTCGGGTGACGGGAAGGTAGCTAAGAGATTACCGTAATACTTTCTGTTGGAATATGCTATTAGGCTCTCGTGCTTTGACCTGTAATGCCATTTTAAGTACATCTGTGGCATGGACACTGCCAGGCAGTCATCCAGAAGGCTTTCAAGATCCTCCTCCATGCTGTTGTCCTCATCTCCCTTGTTTACCTTAAAGAAAGCTGTAGGAGGAAGCTGCTTGGGATCCCCCACTATCACCGCATTCTTTCCCCTTGCTATGGTTCCTACTGCTTCGCTGGTAGGAAGCTGGCTGGCCTCATCAAATATCACCAGGTCAAAATTCGGAAATGAGGGATCAATATACTGCGCAACGGATATGGGACTCATGAGCATACAGGGACAAAGTCTCCTTAAGACTCCCGGTGCCTCGTTAAAGAGCTTCCTTATGGACATGCGCCTTCCGCCTGACTTAACAGCCTTCTTTACAAGAGAAAGCTCTGCCGTCTCTCCCACATGGAGCTTATCGGTAAGGGAAGCCACGAGTTCCTGCTGCACCAGCTTCCGGTATTCGTTCTCGCGGTCTATGAATCTGTCTATCAGAGTCTCATACTTTGCCCCCCTGAATTCCCTGAGCCGTTCATCGCTGTCGATCAAGCCTGTGGCAAAGCTGTAATATAGCTCAGTTTCAAAGGCGTCCCTGCATTCGCCGTTCTTTATCCTGCCTTCCTCATAAGCTTTCGTGACACAGATAAGGCCGCTTTTATTAAGCTTATTCCTGGTCTTTATATAACTGCTCCAATCCCTTAGAGCTGTCACATTTTCTATGTATCCACTCAGCCGCTCTGAAAGTTTAGTTACAAAATCTTCCTCTTCCTCTATATCCGATACATCAAGCACGGAGGCTGAAATGGTATTTTCTATCACTGCATTTAAGGCTCTTACCTTTTCGGCCTCAGCAGGCGCACAGACGGCAGATGCCGAGAATTCTGCCCACTGCTTAGGTGGCAGGGATACATATAAGGTGTGGAGTCTTACGGATTTTTCAACAGCAGCCCGCAGCATTGTAAAATCCGTATCGGTTCCCATATACAGGCCTTCAAAATAGTTTGAAAGATAAGGCTGTACCGTCTGAAGCTCCAGGGTTAATCCCTGTACACGGCTTAGATTCTTTAGTACTTCTCCTACATTTTCCTTCGTGACAAGACCTGGCTTTTTAGCATAAGAGGCTGTTTTTTTCACTATATCCTTTGTTGCAAAAAACCTTTCCAAAAACCACTTTTTCTGCGTGTTTTCGAAAGCATCACAGAGTTTTTCGGCATCAAAGCTTAAGTTCCGGTCAAAGGCTTTAATGTCAAAATCTTTTCCCATTTCTGCCACGCATGATTTATAGGCATCCCCCTTGTCTAAAAGCGTCATCGCAGATGCAAATATTGAATCAAATGCAGCGGCACCTGCCAGTGTAAAGAGAGATGGAATGCCGTCTGACCGTATGCTTTCCATTTCCAGGAGCCGCTTTATATCAGCCCTGGATAATGAGCTGTCGATGCCCGTCTTATCGGAAAGAGACTTAAGGGCAGCAGGCATATCCCCGCAAGCTGTTTTGCACTCTTTCCACTCCCGGCTTCTTTCATCCCTTAAGGACATTGAATAGTCTTCACTTTCGATCCCTTTAAGGGGGTTGGCTGCATAATCTCCTATAAGCGCCGCAACCGCCTCATACTCTCTTATAAGCTCTCTGTATTCGAGGATATTTTCCTCAGTAGTATCCTCTGCAGAGAAAAATGTCCCTACACTGTCCTTAAGATTTACACAGCCCTTATATCCTGCTCTTACGGAATACTCGCTTATGGCATTGTATAAAGAACCGCCATAGCCCCTTTTCTCATGTATGGCATTTATCACCCGGTCAAGCTCCATGCGGGTCTTATAAAGCTCCTCCGAAACACCTGCGAACTTCCCGGACTTTGCCGTATCCGCAAGGTTAAGGGTTTCTTCAAGCTGAGACAGTACCGCGCTTTTTCCTGCTTTATTGGAATGCATCTCAAGGCAGAATGGCCCCAGTCCTATTTTTTCAAGGCGCCTTTGCACCACGGAAAGGGCCGCCATCTTTTCTGCCACAAAGAGCACTGACTTTCCATTATACAGAGCATTAGCGATCATATTTGTAATGGTCTGGGACTTACCGGTTCCGGGAGGACCGTGAAGGACAAAGCTCTCCCCTGCAGCCGCAGTAACAATGGCGGCCATCTGTGAAGAATCCGCAGGCAGGGGCACTGCCACCTTATCAGGCTTTATGAATTCATCAAGCCTGTTTAATTCTGTAAGCTGCTCTGCAGGCTGCCACGATACCTGACCGTCTATAAGGCTTTTTACTATTTTATTTTCCGTAAGCTCGGAAGCCCTGTTATGCAGATCATTCCACATGACAAACTGACCGAAGGAAAACAGCCCAAGGCAGGTGATGTTTTCAACATCCCAGTTCTTTTCAGCCATTACTGCATTTCTTACGGTCTGTAATATAAGCGGAAGGTCTATTCCATGCTCATCCTCCGGCAGCGGATCAAGACCTGAAATATCCACATTATGGTCCTGCCTGAGATACTCTAACAGAGTCACATTTATCTGTGTCTCTTCATTCCTTGATCGTATGATATAGCCCTTTCCCTTTATGCTCCTGACTATATCTACCGGTATGAGGACCAATGGAGCATATCTCGGTTTCTGAGACACTTCCGTTTCAAACCATTTAAGGAATCCGGCTGCAACGAAAAGAGTATTCGCACCGTTTTCTTCCAGGCTCTGCTTTGCTGCCCTCTGCAGCTTCTTGAGCCTGTCCTTCATCTCATCTTCCCTAAAGAAAGTATGTATCCTTTTCTGCTTTAATTCTTCAGCAGCAAATACCCTGCTCCGCTCGTCAGCGCCACAAAAAAAGTCAGAGAACTTATTTCCGATATCTTCAAGCTCAGAGGGAAGCGGAAGGAGTGAAATATCCATACCGTCAGCCAGAACATCTTCTGCCGCCCCGGGGTCATCTAACATAAGCTTTATGGCACGCATCCCCCTGAAATTAAGCATGGAATTGCGCATACTGAAATCCAGAAGCCTTCTTTCCCATATCTGCTGCCTTGAAAATCCCGCTTCACTATCCCTTGAAAGTGCCGCAGCCCTTTCCCTGAGTGTATTGTCCAGGGAGGATGGTGAATACATATAAGACGCCCTGCCCTGCCCTCTATCCGGATTTTCCCCGACTTCCTTATCTGCAGGAAGGGGGACTATTCCGCTTATCCTGCATCTCGCTATATCCACGGCAAGATCAAACTCTCTTTTTCCGTTTATTGAGGCAAGAGCAGACTCTACTGCATGGTCAAAATCAGTATCGTTTCCACTATTCATGGCAGTACACTCCACAGGCAGCATCTCCTCCGCGCCTTTAGCCATGCGCTTCTTAAGTGCAGTCACATCATCAACGGCACAGTCTGCAAAAGCCTCCTCCTCAAGCCAGCATGATGTAAATGCATGATCCTTAAAAACAGTTATAACCGGGCGAAGTCCTGCTGCCTCAAGACAGGAAGCATAGAAAAAAGCCATATCGATACACGTGCCCTGGCCGCTCCTGCATATCTCCTCCGGAAGCCTCACACGCTGCCCACAGGTCTCAAAGCTTGCAGGCGGCACCATGTAATTTATATTTAGATTCTTTATGGCTGCAAATATGGCTGCCATCTGTTTCTTTACGGTATCCGCATCCTTGGCCTGATAGCCTGTAAACTGCGGTAGTCCTCCCCAACCCTTAAGTATATCCGCCGCGCTGTTCATAACACCTGTAACCTCCGTTACATTTGGCATGACAAAAGCTGCTGTCAGTTCAGGCATCACATGGGGGCCGCACCATTCGGAAGGGGTAAGTATATCCAGACTTTTCGTTGACTTACCCAGACAGTTTCCTTCTTCATCAGCTATGGAAAAACTGACAGTGCCGCTTACCCTTTCGCTAAGGCCATAAAGATAAGAAAACGAAAGAATAATATCCGTTCTGCTTATCTCAAGCATTCCCTCCGGCTCAAGCTCATCCACCGCGATATCCCCGGACACAGCAAATTCCGGATCAAAGCTTATACGCAGATGAAGATTCCTTAAACGGTCTGCACCTTTATTACTCAGGATAACATTTCGTATAAAGGGAACGTGGTTCTGCTGCATGGAAAGGTTCAGCACGCCCATCATTTCCGCCCTGATCTCTATTATGTTATTTCTGTTCTCGTTTTCCATTCTGTACTCCGATTTTTAATATTCTCAATTATAACTTCCCGTTCACTTAAACTGATCAAAACAATACCCGCAATTGCACCGGATACCTTTTAATCCTTTAAGATCTTCTCCACACCGCAGACCGTAAGTATACTGCCTCGCACTTTGAATCTTATGTTATAGTCATAATAGAACACTCCCCATACCCGTTCCTCATCATGTATGAATGCCGTTCTCGGATCCTGCTCTAAAATCTGAACTACTGCATTCCTGTATCCTATGGGAAGCTGTTCCTTAAGCTCTTCCGGAAAGACAACCTCGAGTCTCTTATCCGAAAGATCCTCACCGAAGCCCCCCCTTACTCCAGGGCGGGCATCTGCATAAGGTATATAGGGCTTTATGTCCACAATTGGAGTTCCGTTTAAAAGATCTGCTCCTGAAACAATAAGCACATGACCTTTCTTTTCATCCGTAACTATTTCCTCCAGGCGTACACAGGATAATCCTATGGGATTGGGTCTGAAAGGCGATCTGGTGGCAAATACGCCACGCCGCTCCTTCCCGCCAAGCTTTGGCGGTGTCACGGTTGCATTCCACTTTTTCCTGTCACTTTTTATATTTTCGGAAAAGATAAATAACAGCCAGAGATAATCGTATTCCTCAATGCCCTTAATGGCGTCCGGATGACGAAACTCAGGCTCAAAAATAATCCTCCCAAAGGTATCCGGTGCTAAACCGCTCTGCCTGGGTATTCCGAATTTTTCCTTAAAGCCGGTCTCAATATGTGCGATCTGAGTAAAGTTTAAAACTGCTTTCTGTTCGTCGTTCATTGTGGCTTTCCGATCACTGCATCCTGTTTTAAAATTTCTTTACTCGCAGTCAAATTTTCATTTCTGTCCTTATCTTCCAGAAGTGCATTATATATATCTCTCTTGGATACGCCCCTGTCCAGTGCCACCTGCTTCATTGCACTTTTATGATCCAGCCCCTGTGACTCATACATTTCCACATGGGAGCTTACTGACAGCTTTGAAAAATCCTGCTTTCCCGCGCTTTTCACTTTTTCTTCATCAGCCCCCTCAAGGACCAGGACATACTCTCCCCTCGGTTCCTCTGTCTCATACAACTCTATGGCAGTCCTGATAGTAAGTGGCATCACGGTCTCAAACTTCTTGGTAAGTTCACGGCAGAGAGTCAGCCGCCTGTCATCAGAAGGATCCGTTTCATCTAAAAGGGTGTCCTTAAGCTCCTTTAACGTCTTTTTCAGATGGTGAGGTGCTTCATACAGTATGATGGTCCTTTTTTCGTATTTCAGTTCCTCAAGCACACCTGCCCGCTCCTTTTTCCCGGCAGGCAGAAACCCCTCAAAGCAAAACCGCCTCGTAGGAAGCCCCGAAAGGGTAAGTGCAGTAATGCAGGCTGCGGCCCCCGGAAGTGAGGTTACATGTATCCCCTCATCCATGCACATACGCACCAGCGCTTCACCGGGATCCGATATGGCCGGTGTCCCCGCATCAGTTATGAGAGCCACATTCTGCCCATCTTTAAGCATACTGATGATCTTTTCAGCCTTGTCATACTTGTGCTTGTCATCATAGCTTATCAGATGCTTTTTTATTCCGAAATTGGTAAGAAGGTGTATGCTGTTCCTGGTATCCTCCGCTGCTATCACATCCACTGTTTCCAGTGTCTCCAGCACCCTGGCGGTAATATCTCCAAGATTCCCGATAGGCGTAGCACAAAGATAAAGCGTACCGGAAGCCATATTATTTTCTTTCTGTTCTCTCACTGTACTGATGATAATTCACCTCAATCCATGTTTTGAATATAAAACTCCCTCACACCGTATAGTCTCGTCTGACGGTGTAAAGTGAGCCTTAGCAGTTCTCGGAAATGCCTATACCAAATAGGGACGGGCCGCCATGGAGGGCGGACCGAGTGAACAACGCTACACGGATGTAGCGTGTGAACGGTCCCGTAAAATTCGCTCACAGTTCTGCATTTCCGAAAGAACTGCTCGGCGAACGACCCCACCGTCAGGCGAGCTATCGGTGTGAGGAAGTTATTTTCTAAAACCTGTAATCCATCTTTATCTCCTTGGTATATTCCCCGTTCTTTTCGAATATGATAAGCGGCTTTTCCAGCTTCATCCCGCTTTTTCCGCCTTTTACTGCCTCGATAAGCACCATCTCCGGCTCTTTATCTGCATAAGGATAAACCACCCTGACACGTTTTGGTTCAAGCTTGTATTTTGTAAGGGTGCACAGCAGTTCTGAAAGCCTTTCCGGCTTATGCACCAGAAACAGCCGGCCTCCCGATACAAGTACCTTTGCCGATTCCCTTGCCACATCATCAAAGGTGCACTTAAGCTCATGCCTTGCTATTGCCAGTGCTTCATCCGGATTTACAAGTCCGTTGCCCTTTTTCATGTAGGGAGGATTACAGGTTACCGCATCAAAGGAGGCAGAGCCGAAAATCTCCCCCGCTTCCTTTATATCACCTTCCACTATTTCCACCCGGTCCTGCAGTACAGCCCTATTGTATTCCACGCTCCGTCTTGCCATGTCAGCGCTTTCCGTCTGAATCTCAAGTCCGGTAAGCTTAGATGCCTTTGTCTTGGCTGATAACAGTAGCGGCAGTATCCCTGTGCCCGTGCCCATATCCAGCACTCTTGCACCATCCTTTATACTTACAAATCCTGAAAGCAGCACCGCATCCATTCCGAAACAGAAACGCTTCGTGTCCTGAATTATAAAAAGGCCCGATATCTGAAGATCATCGAGCCTCTCATTTTCTTTTATTTCTAGTCTTGTTTCAGTCCGTGCTTCCGCCACCTTTTCCTTCTGTTCCGCCATTCACATTGCCGCCATTATCCTTCGGTCCTTTGTTATAGCCTTTATTGAAGTTTTTGTTATGGTCTTTATTAAAATGCTTTCCCTGCTTTTTGTTAAAATTCTTTTTCTGTCTGTTATCCCTATTGTCCTTGTTTTCTCTGTTCCTGCCAGGATGATTGTGATTGTCCTCTGACCTGCTCTCATTATTATTTGCGTTATTATTCTGGTTATTCTTCGTATTATTCTTATTCCTGAATTTCTTATTCTTTTTCCAATTACCCTTGCCTGAATCACTGCCCCTGTCACGGCCATCCTGCTCAGGCATATGTTCTTCAGCTGCCTGCACCGAAGAATTTTCGTCATCCATGAGTTCTGCAAGCTCTGCCGCTTCCTCACCGTCAAGTATCTCCGGTATATCATTTTCTGCAGCATCAGCCTCCTTATTCTCATCTCTGAAGCGTCTCTTAAACTCAAGCTCATCGGCCGAATACTCTTCCAGCTGCTTTTCACCATTAACCTCGGTCATAACCTTTACACGACCGCGGAGGATATCAACATTCTGAGCTATTCCCTGTGTGCCATCCGGAAGTGTGACTTTTTCTCCGTTCTTAGGCATACGTTTATTAAGGTATGAATATGCCTCTACCTCGTAAGACAGGCAACACATAAGCTTACCGCACATCCCCGAGATTTTCCCGGGATTAAGGGAAAGGTTCTGTTCCTTGGCCATCTTGATGGAAACCGGAATAAAATCCGTCATATAAGCATGACAGCAGAGTTCCCTGCCGCACGTTCCCATGCCGCCGAGTATCCTTGTTGCATCACGCACACCTATCTGCCTGAGTTCTATCCTTGTATGAAATGCACCGGCCAGATCCTTTACCAGCTCCCTGAAATCCACCCTGCCGTCAGCAGTAAAATAAAATGTCAGTTTATTCCTGTCAAAACTGTATTCCGCATCTATGAGCTTCATTTCCAGCCCATGATTAGCCACCTTTTCTTTGCAGATCCTGAGGGCATTTTTTTCAAGCTCCAGATTCTCCTTATTCTGCTCGGCATCCTTTTCCGTAGCCACTCTCATTATCGGCTTCAGCGGCTGTTTTACCTTTTCATCCTCTATCTCATACGGCGGTAATGCCACTATGCCGTATTCCATTCCCTGTGCGGTATCGACTATGACTGCCGTTCCCCTTTTGAGCTCATGATCCTCAGGATCAAAATAATATGCCTTACCGGCTGTACGAAAACGCACACCTACTACTTTTTTCATTACTTAATGTTCTCCTTGATAGTCAGAAGCAGCAGTTCCATGGTAAGCTCATAATCCACCATGGATTTAAGCCTCGACTTTGCGGTATCAAGAGCGTTTATCACTTCCTCGATGCCCTCATAGTCACTGGATGATGCTACTTTCTGTATACTGGACATCTCATCCCTGAAAATAAGATGATTCATGTCATGTGTAGCCTTAAAAAGCAGGATATCCCTGTACCACACAGCCATGATATCCAGATAGTCATTAATATCAAAACCGTAATCACGGATTTCCTTAAGTGCATCCATGATGTCGGCAGTATCCATTACACTTATATTCTTTAAGAGAGACAGGGCACCGGTCCTTATCTTCTCAAACTCCTCACTGGTGGCAAGCGCCTTGGCCTGTCCCAGATTTCCCCTTGCAAAAGCAACGCATATCTCTGCTTTGTTTTCCGCAACTCCGAACTCTTTCTTGAGATACCTGCGCATATCCTCATCGGGAACAGGCTTCATATTAAGAGTCACGCATCGGCTGAGTATAGTCTCAAGCAGTGCCTCTGTCGAAAGCGTAAGAAGCAGAAATACGGCATATTCAGGCGGCTCCTCTATCGTCTTTAGCAACGAGTTCTGCGCCTGGGGTGTCAGCTTTTCAGCTTCCTCGATAATATAGATTTTATACTTTGCACTGTAAGGCTTAATATTAACAGTTTCGAGAATGCCTGTGCGCACATCATCTATACTTATGATATTCGGCTTTGAATGATGCAGAAAGATGATATCCGGGTGGTTCTTGGATACAGCCTGATGGCAGGCATGACACTCGCCGCAGGCTTCTGAAAGGCTTCCCTTCTCCGGATCACCTGTGTTCTCACATACAAGAGCCTGGGCAAATACCTTTGCTATAAATTCCTTACCGGAACGGTTAGGCCCGCACAGAATATATGCATTGGAAACCTTGCCTGTGGATACCGCGTTACCAAGCTCCTCTTTTATTTCCTTCTGTCCTACAATATCCGAAAATACAGCCATAATATGCCCCCTTTACATAAATATATCCAGCAGAAGACCTCTTATCTCGCCTATCTTTGCCAGAACCTCCACATTATCCGCTTCTTCCTTCACAAGTTCCTTTGCCAGCTCATCAAGGTTTTCATCTACCAGCCTGATGATGCCGTATACGCGGTGTCTTCCTCTTTTATCAAGAAAGTTCTCCCTGCTGAAACTGTGGGAGCGGTTGACCACTTCATTCATGAATTCCTTTATCAGGCTGCGATACCGCTTCATATCGCGTATGTCTTTCTTTTTGCTTATCCGCTCTCCCTGTTCCGTTATCTGCGTCATCAGTGACGTAAGCTTTTCCTGCAATTCCTTTTCCTGGATATTGCTGGTAAGCATGAACTTAAAGCTGTCATCTCCCGCAGGAGCTTTCTGGACAGCTTCCGTAGCAGTCGTAGCGGTTATCTGATTAATCTTCAGAGAGTCCATATCTGCGGATCATTTCTCCTATCTGTGAAAGACAAACTGAAAGTTCATTATTGAAAAAATAACTGTCTTCACCTACTCCTGCCTTTGCCAGATTTTCTTCCGAAAAATCCTTTTCATCAGCAAGAAATCTTCTGCACATTTCCGAATAACCGGGATTTGCCTGACTGCGTTCTCGTTTAAGCGCCCTTTCAAGCCTCTCGCCGTCATCAAGGGTGATATAAACGGGAACAACCCTTTCCCGGCCATAATAAGCGGTGATGCCGGTCAAAGCCTCGGGAGTGGTTATTATGATATAGCTGTGTTCATCAAGAATCACTTGTCCGTCATCAGCCGTAAAGTAATGCCAGTCTCCGTATACGGTATGATATATCCGTTCCTCCAGCACCCTGCCCTCACGTCTGAAGGATTCAAGCTGTACTTCATCCGTAAAATGGTATTCCACGCCTTCGCTCTCGCCGGATCTTTTAGGACGCGTAGTATATGTCACCACAGGTTTCAGACTTAATGAAGCATCATCCAAAAGATGTCTGTATATGGTATCCTTGCCCGATGCACTCTTACCGATCAGACAGAAAAGCTTTCCCATCTAGCCCTCCGACTTTGCCTCAGTCTCTTCGCCGGGCTCATCTTTTTTTATCTGCGTCCACTCATAACCTGCAAGTTTACTTACGTTTCCGTCCACATATACTGCATTTTTCTCAAACTCACCTTCAGTAATGCTTCCCGGTGAGAAAAGTGCGGCATCTTTACTCTTGTCTGCAGAGGTATCCTCAATAAGTCCGTCTATGGTATAAACCCTTACTCTGAGGCCGTCAGCTTCCATGCTGCTGGGATCACCCGTCTGTACCGATGCCTGATCCATCACGTAAATTATATGGTCATAATCCGCATTGCGGTCCCTGACATAAAGTATCTCATAGCCCCTGAAAGCATTATTGTCCTGATAAATGAAATTTCCCATATCATCAACAGGATTATCGTACTTCACATACTGTCCCGTAGACGAATTGTACATACAAGCGTCTATGTCCTGGGAGCCTTCCCATGTGATAAATACATATGCCGCCTCCGGATCTTCGATACGCGCCAGCAGAATAGTTTCTGTTTCGTTGTCGCCCGGTTCAAGGGTGATCTTGTATTCATCCCCGAAAAGATCATCACCGGTGTAACGTATCATGTAGTCTCCGGGCTCAAGATCCTTGGCATTAAGCGTTCCGTTGACAGTGGTATCAGAATATACTACCTGATCATCCTTCTTGAATTCCACAAGGACATCAGACAGCGGCGCATATTCATTTCCAAGGTAAACCGTCACTTTACAGTCTGCAGGCTCAGGCTCCGGGGTAGGCGTGGGAGTTGCGGTAGCTTCTGCCTCAGGTACAGTTTCTTCCGTAACCTCCGGCTCCTCAGACTCCGGCTGTTCCACTTCCTCTTCATCAACTTCAGCGACCACTTCTTCTGTATTGTTAAAAGCAGCTTTTCTGACCACTAAAACTGCAGCGACAATTCCTATTATCAAAATAAGCACGACTGCAGCACCTGCCGCTATGAAAATCCATACCGGTATTTTCTTTTTCTCTTCATAGTTTATTTTGGGAAGACTGCCTGCACCGGAACTGCTGTCTGCTGTCTGATCCGGAAGCGGATCGGACGCCGATGCAGTATCATCAGGCTTCGCCGCTTCAGCCGACACCTTTTCTTCAGGTTTCATTTCAGCCGGACCGGCCGTATTGGCAGCACCTTCTCCGGCGTTATCAGACTCATCAGTATTTATTTCCGTACTGCCGGCCGCAGGAACCGGTTGTGTCATTCCCTGCGCCTGTGCAGCCTTATAAGCCTCTAAAGGCTCTCCGCAGAGCGGACAAAAGGAATTATCATCCTTTATTTTTCCCCCGCATTTTGGACAAAACATCTTCTTTCCTCCTTTTTTCAAAAGAGCATAGCACCCCTGTATATTTTATCTCAAAACATCTATTTATTCAACAATAGCCGAAAGTTTCCCCCTTATCCCGCATCCAAGCTTCGCTGCATTTTCCAGATATGAAAGTTTATCGGCTGTCATTATCTCTCCAGGCAAAAACAAAGGCCTTCCCGGAGGATAAACCGTCACCATTTCTCCGCTTATAAGCCCCTCTGCCTCACAGTATCCCACCGGTCTTTTTTTCATTTCCGCAGCTTTCCATAAGGGGATCGCCGCCCTTCCAAAATCAGCTAAAAAGCTCTGTCCGGCAATTTGCCGTTCACCTGCTTCCTTCCACTTAACCGAATCTGCATCAGCCTTTATAAGTGCATTTTTCAGCCGTTCATAACCTTCAGCCGAATCCATCACTGTAAAGATAAACAGCACATATTCCGGAACAGACATTTCTGCTACGATACCGCACTCTTCCGACAGATACTCCGACAGCCTTCTTCCGCTCACATGATCCGCCGGGATTAACATCATTTTGCCGGGCTCGGGAATACAGGTTACTTCTCCCATGTTTTTCTGTGAAAAATGATCGTAAATACGGATATTCTCAAGCGGATGTCTTTCAAAATACTCTGACAGATCTCTGCGTCTCTCATAGAATAACGTCCAAAGATTCCCTGCTTTACGCAATCTGTCTGTATTTTCGGTAATACGGGCTGTCAGTTCAATGCAGTCGTCCATAGCTGCCAGCAGAATATAAGACGGTGAAGTGCTCTGGTATATCTGAAGAAACTCCTCCACCTTTTCCCTTGATACAAGACTGCTTTTAAAATGCAATACTGCAGTCTGCGTAGGTGCAGGCAGCGTTTTGTGAAGGCTCATTACAGTTATATCTGCCCCATCTTCCACGGCATTTAGCGGAAAATACGGCGAAAAGCCAAAATGTGCCCCGTGAGCCGCATCCACTATCAGTGGGATTCCCCTTTCATGTACCAGTGACGCAATCTCTGCAATTTCCGAAGAAAAGCCCTCATACGTAGGCGATGTGATAAAGACGGCTTCGATACCTTCATATTCGTTTAAAGCTCTTTCTACTGCTTCAGCCCTTATTCCATACGCTGTTCCCATCTCCTCATCGGTTTCTTCAGCGAGATAGACCACGTCAAGCCTTCTTAGCATGGCAGCATGATAGAAAGACTGATGAGATGACCGCATGGCAAGTATCCTGCCCCCGGCCCTTATGGCAGCCGATACAGCCACAAGATTGCCTGATGTGCTTCCGTTTATGAGAAAATAAGACCTGTCAGCACCATAAAGAGCTGCCGCACGTTTCATGGCGTCAAGTATTATTCCCGATGGATCGTGAAGGTCATCGCTTCCGGGAATCTCCGTAATATCCCTTTTGTACCATTCAGAAAAAAACGCCTCGCCGGCGGACGACGGCTTCCATCCGTAGAGCAATGCGTTTCTTTTATGTCCCGGCATGTGGAAAGGATACTTTCCGTTTCCGCACAGTTCGTCTATCCTGTCAAAGAATTCCCCCATCAGCTCACATCCCCGGCTCAGGAACAGGCTCTGGAACCGGTTCCGGTGTGGGTTCCACCGTAGGCTCCGGTTCCGGAACTGAAGGTTCCGTAGGAACAGTAACCTCCGTTACCACAGGATCAACAGGCGCCTCAGTAACCTCGACTGTAGGTTCAGGGGTAACTTCTATCGTAGGTTCCGGTATCGTGATTTCCGTAGGTACCGTCGGTTCTGCTGTAGGTTCCACCGTAGGCTCTGTCGTTGCAGTGGGCGTAGCCGTTGCGGTAGGCGAAGGCGTAGGAGTCGCCTTTGCAGCCTCCCTTGCAGCCTCTTCAGCCCTTGCTTCATCAACCGAATATACTATTATGGGAAAATCCCTGTATACTTTTTCGTAAAACAGTGCTGCAGCATCCTTTGGCAGGTTCACACACCCATGTGAACCACTGTATTTATAGATCGTTCCACCAAATTTCCCCCTCCATGAGGCATCATGGAGACCAACGCCTCTGTTAAAAGGCATCCAGTATTTAACGGGAGACGCATAGCCCTGCCCCCTTAAAACAGCATCTTTCTGTTTATAAGTGACACCGTATATTCCTTCCGGGGTCGAGTTGCCCTTGGCAACACAGCCTGTCACGCAGTCACACTCGTAAGTAACCTTACCTTCCTCTATCAGATAGACTTTCTGGTCGGTGAGGCAGACTTCTATATACGTATCTCCTATGTCCGATTTGCCCCACCGGGCTGCAGTACAGGAAAAAGCAGGCTCCCTTGTGACCTGATTGCCGGAAACCACATCAGCATAGAGCTGCTCCGTCTCGGTCTCGACATCAAGCTTCCATCCATATCTTCCCTTGGGAAGGGTAAGCGTATATCCATCAACAGTCGTAAAATCCTCATCCAGTCCGTATGTATCATTCTCCGCAGCAAATTCTTCCACAAACTGCTGCACTTTGGCACGGTCTATGGATACTGAATTGCCTGATACTACCATCCATTCATGTATAAGGTCAAAATCTATATCATAATATTCCCCGCAAAGATCGTAGGTAACGACGGTATCCTTGTAGCTGTTCAGGACCGAAAGCTCCTTTGCAAGACCTTCATCATCTGATTTAACCTCAGCCTCCGTATAACAGCCGGCCTCATCAAGATCCAGCACCGGAGAATGCTCCGACACCGCATTCTCAACAGAAGAAAGCAGTATATCCATATCAACAGTCGTCCCCACATACTCAGGGGTTATCACATAGGCACCTGCATCTGTGCTGTAGCCTCCAATGTAGGCGTTTTCAGGTGCCTTCATGTTTTCAGCCTGCAGGAACTGTACAGACGCGAGAGTACTTGCGATGGAAGCAGAATTATAGCTTATCGTCCTGTCTAAGCTGTAATTATTGTTGTTGAAACAGTAATACCCCCACGCAAGGGCGTTCTGTCTTGATTTTATCTCCTCCATGGTAAGGGAATAGATAACGTTGAATCCAAGGGAATCAGATGTAAGTACCGCCTGCGTGCCTTCTCTTCCGTTAAGCGTAAGCGTATATGTATTATCCGAAACAGTCCTTCTCGCATCCGCGTCCTTTACCGTTTCACCGGAATAATCAACACCATCGATTATTGTATTGGGAAGAAAATGGGAGGTGAAATATATGGCCACTCCAAGATATCCGCCTATCAACGTAAGAGCAAGAACCCCTGCCGCTGCAAGAGACACCCTCTTCCAGTTGATCTTCTTCCTTGTCCTGCTTTCCGTATCAGGTGTTCCTGTTGAATCTGCCGGAGTTTTCGATGACTTCATATCTTCTGACTGCCCGGAAGCCGCTGTAACATTCTTATCACCTTCCGCTTTTTTATTTTCCGATGCCGCCTTCCGGGGGTGAAGTTCATGGCGTACCTGCTGCTGTGACGCAGTTTCTTCATTATCAACATCGGAAGCATTCACATCAGCCGCTTTACCGATGTCAGTACTTTCCATTTCCTCGGTATTGTTTTTCTTCTCTTCGCTCATTTTTGATACCTGACAATCCCATTTTTCCGGAAATAACATTCCGGAAATAATATCCCAAAACTAACTGCTGATTCCGCCATTTCACATCCCAATGACCGGAAACAGCCCGTCATCCCTGACCAGCCGCAATAAAAACTACTAATTATAGTATCTAAATCAAGCCGAGTAACATTATATAGGCATACAAATGGCTTTTCAATGTGAAAATATTCCATAAAATCCCTGTTAAGAAGCATCTGATTTATACCTTTTGACATTATGTTGACCTTATGGCATTTCAGATGTACATGATCAGACTATACGGCGTATACAGATATAATCCCTGTAAAGCGCATTAGAAACTTTTATCCCTGTACTGGGTGTACTGGCATGAACGATCATGCCGTTTCCGATGTATATCGCAACATGCCCGGCATAACAGATTATGTCACCGGGCTGTGCCTCACTGTAGGAAACCTCTTTCCCGACGGTCCTCTGATCAAATGACGTTCGTGGCACATTATAGCCAAACTCTTTATATACGGAGTAGACAAAGCCGGAGCAGTCCGTTCCGTTTGTAAGACTGGTTCCACCGTAAACATATGGATTTCCTATGAATTTGCATGCATAAACCGCAACGGATTTACCCAGGCTGCTGCCATTGGCGGAATATATGGATGAAACATCAAATGTACCATTTGTATTGCTTACTTTCTTTGAGGACTCGGCATCAGCCACCTCACTTAGCGCTCTCTCCCTGGCGGCTTCACTGGCAGCTTCACTGTCTGCCGCATTGGTCGCTGCCGCAAGTGCCGCCTGCCTCTCAGCTTCTTCCCTTGCACGCCTTTCAGCTTCTTCCCTGGCCCGTCTCTCTGCTTCAGCCTTTCTTCTGTTGATTTCGGCATTCTGTGCAGCTATCAGTGTCTCATACTCAACTGCCTGATTTTCAGCCGACAGTATCTCTCTTGCATATTCCGCAGAAGTAGCCTCCAGATCTTCCTGTATGCCTTCCATATATGCCTTTTCTTCTTCAGCATTTGCTTCCAGTACCACCAGCTCATTTTTTTCTTTCTCAAGCTGTTCCTGAAGGGCAGCCACCATTTCCACGGTCTCTTTGTACTTTGCCAGCATCCTTCGGTCATACTCGTACAGATCTTCAATATAATCCGCTTTTGTAAGCAGCTCAGAAAAACTGCGAGCCTCTGCGAAGAGCTGGACATAGCTGCTTTCACCCTTTTCATACATATATCTTATGCGGATCTTCATTGCCTCATACTGAGCTTCTTCCTCTGCCACTGCAGCATCATATGAAACCTGAGCCTCAGCAATCTCGCCTTCCTTGATATCGATTCTCTGATTAAGATCTTCTATATCAGCCATCACTTCTGTAAGTGCTGCCGTAATTTCTTCTATTTCCTCTTCAATGCCTTCCTGTTCTGCCGCCAGTTCTTCGATAGTGGCATTTATTTCATCCAGACGGCTTTCATTCTCCTCACGCTGGCGTTCAAGCTCCGTAGTATCCGTATCATCACCATCATCCGGGTCTGCAAAGACAGTCCTGGAATTCCCCCACAGTGAAAGCACAGACACCGCTACCAGCAATAATGTCATAAATCGGCTTATACATGCTCTTTTTTTCTTACTTTTATTTTTACTTCTATTTTTACTATTATTTTGCATTTTAAAACGCATACACATATCTCCGTTTTCGATCCACAGCAAACATTATTTTCGACAGCCGGCTGCAGCTTAGCGGTACAGGCTATTTTCCGCCCTCATAATAAGAATACGTGAAGAAACGGTTTCCCGAATTTGCAAAATACCCTTCGTATTCTCCTCGGTTCACCCGTTCCAGATCACCGTTCATAGGATCCATTATAACAAGAATGACTTTATTATACCCTATTATAAGGTAATATTTATCTGCCATGCAGGCTAAAACAGGAATGTCCCTTGCAGTGTAATACAGAACGCTGTCAAGGTCACAGCCGCATAAGTCAAGTGCAGTGGACTTTTCCATAACAGACTCTATTATATCAGCTTCTGAAAGATTATCATTTTCAGGATACTCTTTTACGGAAACATTTTCATAGGAGGTTATAACATCAATGCATGCTCTTAAAGTATCCTCCCTCGTACTTACCTGCACAGCCTTCGCTGCTTCATCATTGATTGCCATTATCTGATTCTTCTCCGGCATAGTCGTACGCCTGAAAACAGTCCGTCCCCTGTTATCCCTGACCGTTCCGTTTTCCGCATCCGCAACTGTAACCGCATCACACGACCGGCTATAGATTTCTTCGATCCTGCCATTATATGTCTGGACAAAATATCTTTTATCCACAGGCATATTGTCAATCCTGGCACTTCTTTCGCCCTCATAAATTACCTGTTTGGGATTCAGCAGCTGAAGAGTCTTAAGATCCACTGATTTTTTCAGTACCAGCTGGGTGATATTTTCATATGCATCGGTAACAGCAAGTTCTGTAACATTTTTTCCATGGAGAGGCGTGGAATTGTCGAGAAGCTGGTCGTCGGGAAGTGCTGTCATGGTCCCGGATGCACTTATGGAGGACAGTTTCAGGGTATACATTCCTTCACCTCTTACGACATCTGTTACATAAGAATTCTGAGGCACATATTCCTTTACAATACTCCCGTTCCATTCACAGATCTGTATCTGATACATAGGAAAAACCACATGTCCCGAAATATCTTCCAGCATATCATTTCTGCGGGTTATCCCGTATACTATATCATCGCCAAAAAAGCCGACCGGAACAATTCCTTCGTTTGGAAGTACACTTATGTTTTTTATGCTGCCGGTCACCATATTAAGCAGTGACAGGTTGCTGGCATAACGATCTTCACCATAAGTGTCTACCCAGGCTGCCATCTGCCCGTTTGAAGATGCACAAAAGTGATCCCTGTCAAGGTCATCAGCCAGAATATCTGTATCTCCCGTTCTCAGGTCTATCCTGTAAAACGAGTCATTGAGGTAGAAAAATCCCTCGCCGGAAGAATTCGCATATGCCGCCCTGCATATGTCATATTTAAGAAATTCAAATGAACCGCTATACGGAATAAAAGCTTCTTCTTCAACTGTATTTCGCACACTGTCATAATAATATACAGAAATTCCATTCATGCCCTCATGTATACCGCGGTTTATATAGCCGTAAACAGCAAAGCGAACATTGCCGGTTTCATCCACGCTGAATATCTTTATTCCGTTATCAGGATCAAGTTCCCTTATGTCAGACATATCATTGTCATAAAAACCGAATACATATGCCAGTTTACTATCCGGCATGTTATATACAAACAGCCGGCCGCAATTAATAAAAGCAAGACAGTTTCCGTCGTTGTTTTCGCTCATTACAACATTCCTGTCAACAATACCCAAAATCACCTTATTCTCTGTAAGGTCCCCTGTATCCATATCAAAAATATGTTCCATGGTACGCTTATAATCAAGCAGATACATACGCTCATCCCCAAGCCTCATCCTGTATGTCTCATATACCATATAACGCATTTTCCTGTTGTTTTCCGGAACCTCGGCCCGAAAACTTATATCAATGACCGCTGTCTCAGCATCTATGTCTCTTATCACAGCCTCCGGGTCCGATATCCTGCTGATATTGAGCGTGCCATAGCATATCTGGTCAAGACTGCAGTGTATATCCACCTTTTCAAAGGTTGTATTATCGCCCTGTTCATTGCTCTCCAGATATGTTGCCAATTCCTTGCCCCTGCTCCTGTCAAAAGTAGTGTCACTGAATTTATACGAAAATGCCAATTTTTCCGCATATGCAGTATCGTCATTTCTGACTACCGTTGTGTAATACCGTATTACCTTATTGTCACCGGTCGTGAGAAAAATGCACAGTGAATATTCCTCTCCGTATGCCATCAGATCCTTCAAAGTTATGTCAGCCGTCATTCCGTCTTCTGACTCAATATAGTCCAGGACTTCCGTATCCTCTATCAGTCTTCCGTCTGAAAGCGAACGGACCTGAAAGCTTATTTTCTGAATTACATTTCCGAAACTGTCTACCTCTATTGACAGCTTACGGTCAGCACCTACAGCTGTCACGGAATCATGCATTCTGTATATATCCATATCTGTAATGTAGCCCTTCATACGGTTGTAGCGCATTCCGTCAGCCTTAAACACCACCGACGGGAAGGTGGCATGACTCATTTCCGTAGTCATATCTGTATTACCTTTATTCATCAGGGCGCTTGTTACAAAAACAGACACAAGAAAAACAACAACGCAGAATATTATTCTGAGCAGCAAAAGCGTGATCTTCATTCTGTTGACATTGTTATTCTTCATCATTGACTACACACATAAAAGCCCTCCCTTGTTACTCAGGAGGGCTTTAAAGCTTATTCATACTATCTGAGACAGTTTATTCTGGCAAGTGCTCTCTGGAGTGCAACCGATGCTCTGTCAAGGTCTATGCCCTCTCCTTTGGCCGCTATCCTTTCCCTTGCCCTTTCTTCCGCTGACTGGGCTCTTTCAAGATCTATCTCATCCGGCCATTCGATCGCTTCCGCAAGTATCGTTACCTTGTCCGGAAGTATCTCAGCAAAGCCGGCATGAAGAGCCGCTTTTTTCTCGCCGTCAGGCTCTGTGATAGTCAGCACACCAGGCTTGATGATGACTGTCATCGGAACGTGATTTCTGTATATGCCGATCTCACCCTCCGTTGTATTGAACTCAGCCATTTCCACATCACCTTCATAGAAGACATTATCCGGTTCGATTATCCTTAATGCAAATGTATCTGCCATATCCTGTTTCTTTCCTGACTGAAATTATTAGGCCTTGAAAAACACATTATCTGCCTAATAGCGTTTACTTTACTTATGCTTATGCCTGCTTATTAGCTCTCTCCACTACCTCATCGATAGAGCCGGCATTGAGGAAGAATCCCTCAGGAATGTCATCATGCTTACCTGCAAGAATCTCCTTGAATCCTCTTATTGTCTCAGCAATGGGAACATACTTTCCTTCCATACCTGTGAACTGAGTAGCAACGAAGAAAGGCTGTGAAAGATAACGCTGCACCTTTCTTGCACGGCTTACCACAAGACGGTCTTCCTCCGAAAGCTCGTCCATACCGAGAATTGCGATAATATCCTGCAGTTCCTTATACTTCTGGAGAATCTCCTGCACGCCTCTGGCTACCTCGTAATGCTCCTCACCAACCACTCTGGGATCAAGTATCCTGGATGTGGAATCAAGGGGATCCACTGCCGGGTAAATACCCTGCTCCGAAATTGCTCTGGAAAGAACGGTGGTAGCATCCAAATGTGCGAATGTGGTCGCAGGTGCCGGGTCTGTAAGGTCATCGGCAGGCACATAAACAGCCTGAACTGATGTAATGGAACCGTCCTTTGTGGATGTGATACGCTCCTGGAGAGCACCCATTTCCGTCTGCAGCGTAGGCTGGTAACCAACGGCTGAAGGCACACGGCCAAGAAGTGCGGACACCTCCGAACCCGCCTGTGTGAAACGGAAAATATTATCAATGAAGAGCAGCACATCCTTAC
>JAEEGL017308037.1_pt1 | contig 27326 bp, 18 predicted proteins | sample 9134231 | NCBI WGS metagenome assembly JAEEGL01 (sample SAMN16246548, study PRJNA631951) | gut metagenome | biome: gut microbiome; feature: rumen; material: fiber-attached | host: Bos | place: Iran: Karaj | collected 2018-10
AGGTAGGAACCACCCCTGTTGAAATAAGCGTCTGCCTTGAAGAAATCGATGTCTTCGGTGCGGGGAGCCTTGGAGAAAAGGCCGCTGTAACCGCCATGCAGGCCGATAACCCTATAACCATTGGACAGGAAAGTCTTGGCAACAGACATAACGACGGTGTTCATACCCGGAGCCGGGCCGCCACCACAAAGGATGATAATGGAATCTTTCATATGAAACTTATTATTTGTAAATAAAACACTTACCTTCGATCCAAGCTACTCTTTTTATATCACGTTACCCTCTCCCTACATCCCTCCCCTCGGGGGAAGGACTGGCCTTCGGCCTTAAGGTATTAAAGGATAAAGTACTAAAGCTTTTCAAATTATGCAAATTTACGCAATTTTCTCGATTATTCCTATTTAATAGTGTTTATCCGGATGTTACGGAAATCCATAGGACCGCCTTCGGACTGGATGCCGATATAGCCTTCACGGGCGGCGCATTGGGCCTGGTTGATGAAGACGCCGTTCAGGAAGGCTTTGATGAGTCCGTCACGGCATACGAAATCCATGGTATTCCACTCCCCTACGGGCTTTTCCGGGCTTTCTTCCACCATGCGGGATTTCCAGTAGAAGGGACCTTCGAGGCCTTCGATGGGGATGCCGCCCATAAGCGTGCCCATGTCCTTGGGCGTCATCTGCAGCTGGACGCCCTGGGGCCACACTTTGTCCTCTCCATTCAGGAAGTGGAAGATGCCGCCGTCCACGCCTTTTTCGCCGGCCCACCGCCACTCCAGATGAAAGGTATAATTGGAGTAGGATTCTTCCGTTCGGATGTAGCCGAAAGGCTGTCCGGTGATGTGCAGTAATCCATTATCGGCCACAAAGGTAGGTTCATTTACCTCTTCTCCTTCTTTAAGTACTGGCTTCCAGCCGGTGATGTCCTTTCCGTTGAAGAGTTCCGTATAGGGTTTCTCATAGACTTTGATCCAGTCTATGCGGAGTTCGGTGGGCAGTTGCTCGGGGGTATCTACGGGGCCTACCCAGGAACCGCCCAACTGGTTGGAGAGGATGAGGAAGAAAGGATAATCCGACCAGGGGAACTGGTTTTCTGCGCCCTCCAGACGGGGGTAAGTGAGCGTTTTGACATCGTTGGTATACAGGCAGATGCTGTCCTGATGAATCTCGGCGGCATAGATGTTCCAGCCGTCTTTGTCGATGGCCCCCATGCCGTGTTTGGGAGGCTCGTTCCCTCCGTCCAGCGTATAGCGGGAATGCACGGTCTGATACACGGAATCCTCGAAATTGAGGTGCTCCATAAGGTCTACCTCAGCATATTCCGGAGTCGGGAGCTGGCAGTCCGGCATAATCCAGAGTGCCGGCCAGAAGCCGTTGGCACTGCTGAATTTGGCCCTTATCTCAATGCGGGCTTCCCGGAAGGATTTCTTCCCCTTGCTGGCAACGCCTCCGGTTACAAAGGGAGTGGGGTCATTCTCCCCTCCCACTTTTCCCAGCAGCACCAGCTGGCCGTTTTCGATGAAGGCGAGGTCTTCCCTCAGGGACATCATGTCGTTCCAGTCACTGGGGCCCTGCGGAACGCGGGTCCAGGTGCTCAAATCAATCTCGGGACCGTCAAAGTTCTCTTCCCAGAGAAGGTTCCACTCGTCATTTCTAGGAGCGCTGCAGGCGCAAGCCAGGAGGGAAATGGCCAATAAGTACCGGAATGTCTTCATATTAGAATGTCTTAGTCTTACAAAGATACGCATTATTCCATAAACTTGACAAAGCGGTCAAGTTGGATAAATTAGGGATTTTTGCTATATTTGTCATTTCACGTACGCATACGTGCGCGAAGGAAAGTATGGATTTTACGCAGGCAAAACACAGGATTGAGCAGTTGAAGGCTATTCTCTGGGAGAACAGCCGGAAGTACTATGTGGAGAATGCGCCCACCATGAGCGACTACGAGTACGACCAGCTCATGCACGAGCTGGAAGACCTGGAGCAGCGTTATCCCGAGTATGCTACCCCGGACTCCCCCACCCGTCGCGTGGGCTCTGATCTGGAGGAAAAGGCCGAAGGAGGCTTTGCCAAATATCCCCACAAGTACCCCATGCTTTCGCTGGCCAACACATATTCTATCGAAGAAGTGGAGGAATTTGCCGAAAGGGCCGCCAAGTCGCTGGACAAGCCTTTCACCTACTGCTGCGAGCTCAAATTCGACGGTACGGCCATCTGCCTCACTTATAAGAAGGGCCGATTGTTCCGCGCCCTCACCCGCGGCGACGGCGTCCAGGGGGACGATGTCACCCGCAACGCCCTCCAGATTGCCAGCATCCCGCGGGAACTGAAGGGCAGCGGCTGGCCGGAAGAGTTCGAGATAAGGGGCGAGGTGCTCATGCCTTACGACTCCTTCGACCGTCTCAATGCCGAGCGGGAGGCCATGGAAGAGCCCCTCTTTGCCAATCCCCGCAACGCCGCCAGCGGTTCCCTCAAATTGCAGGACCCGGAAGAAGTGGGCCGAAGAGGCCTTTTCTGCACCCTCTACCACATCCCTACCGGTCAGGTGGATTATCCCACTCACGACGATGCGCTCAAGGCAGCCGCAGAATGGGGGCTCCCCGTATCGGCCGAAAGAACTATCTGCCGGAATATTGCGGAGATTGAAGATTTTATCGGGCATTGGGATACCGCGCGCAAGCAGCTGCCCTATGCTACGGACGGCATAGTTATCAAAATTAACGAGATGGATTGCCAGCAGGACCTGGGGTATACTGCCAAGAGTCCCCGCTGGGCCGTCGCTTATAAATTCAAGGCCGAGCAGGCCTGTACGCCCATCCTGAGTATAGACTATCAGGTGGGCCGTACAGGTGCGGTTACCCCCGTGGCCAATCTGGAGCCCGTGCTGCTGAGCGGCACCATGGTCAAGCGCGCCACGCTGGTGAACGAAGACCAGATCCGTGCCCTGGACATCCACGAAGGCGACTGGGTGTACGTTGAGAAAGGCGGGGAAATCATTCCCAAGATTACCGGCGTGGAAGAATCCAAACGCCAGCCCGGGGCCCGTATTCCCGCTTTCCCGCACCTTTGCCCGGATTGCGGCACTCCCCTGGTACGGGAAGAAGGAGAAGCCAAATGGTTCTGTCCCAACCGCAAGGGTTGTCCCACGCAGATTAAGGGCCGATTGGAGCATTTCGTGAGCCGCAAGGCTATGAATATCCTGTGCGGAGAAGCTACCATCGAACAGCTGTATAATCTGAACCTGGTCACCCTCCCCTCCCATCTGTATTCCCTGAAGGCAGACCAGCTAATCATGCTGGAAGGCTGGAAGGAGCGCGCCGCGGCCCGCTTCCTGGAGTCTGTGAAGGCCTCCCTGGAAGTACCGTTCGAGCGCGTTCTGTTTGCCATAGGCATCCGTTTCGTGGGAGAAACCACGGCGCGCGATGTGGCCCGCCACTTCGGCTCCATCGATGCCATCGCATCGGCCACCAGGGAAGAGCTGCTGGAAGTGCCGGAAGTGGGAGAAGTCATTGCGGACAGCATTTTCCACTATTTCCTGGATTTGGAGAATTGTCAGGAAGTGGAAGCCCTCAGGGCTGCCGGCCTGCGGATGAATGTGGAAGAAGGGGCCGGGAAGCAGTCCGATGCCCTGGATGGCAAATCCATCGTGATCAGCGGCAACTTCAGCATCTCCCGCGATGCCATGAAAGCCCTTATCGAGGCCCACGGAGGCAAGAACAGCTCTTCCGTGAGCGGCAAGACCAATTACCTTCTGGCCGGTAGCAAACCCGGTCCGGAGAAGCTTAAGAAAGCGGCCGATCTGGGAGTAGAAGTAATTGATGAAGAAACCTTTATGAAGATGATAGGAGCATCCTTCGACGCTGCTGCGCCATCGGATACCCCATCTGATACCGAACTGACTCTGTTTTGAGTCAACTTTAGAAGAACAACATTACGCTATGAGTTTTTCCGAGTTTGGAGAGAAAGACTACGAGGTCATTTCCCGGGATTGGGAGGTGCTGAAGGCATCGGCCCAAAAGCGATGTGCCAATATGCAGGAAATGGAGGTGGTGAAAAAAGCCTTCGAGTTTGCCAACGACGCCCACCGTAACGTGCGGCGCCGCAGCGGTGAGCCGTATATGCTTCATCCCATTGCCGTGGCGCAGATTGTGGTAGATGACATCGGCCTGGGCTATAAGTCCATATCGGCCGCCCTTCTCCATGATGTGGTGGAAGATACGGATTATACGGTAGAAGACATCAAAGAGCATTTTGGAGAGAAGATCGCTTCGCTGGTAGATGGCCTTACCAAGATCAAGAACGTGCTGGATACGGAGCAGAAGACCAAGGGGACGGATATTTCCCAGCAGAGCATCCAGGCCGAGAATTTCAAGCGCATCCTCCTCACCATGAACGATGACGTTAGGGTGGTTCTCATCAAACTGGCCGACCGCCTGCACAACTGCCGCACCATCGAGCACATGCCGGAACACAAGCGGGACAAGATTCTGTCGGAAACCATGTTCATCTTCATTCCGCTGGCACACCGTCTGGGCTTGTATAGCATCAAGACCGAACTGGAAAACATCTGGCTGCGATATAAGGAACCCGATGCCTATGCCGATATCAAGGCCCGGATAGACCGTGGTATCGAGGAGAAAGGCAAGGAAATGGCCGAATTCGTGCTGCCTATTGAAGCGGCCCTGGAGAAGGCAGGTTTCCATTTTGAAATTAAAAAACGCGTGAAGACGCCCTATTCGGCCTGGCAGAAGATGCAGACCAAGGGCATCAGTTTTGAGGAAGTCTACGACCTGTATGCCATCCGCATCATCTTTGACGCAGATCCCAACTCGGCCGAAAGCGAACGTGACCAGTGCTACCACATCTTTTCCATCATTACCGGCATTTACCGGTATATGCCGGAGCGTCTGAGGGACTGGGTGAAGCATCCCAAGTCCAATGGTTATGAGGCCCTGCACTGTACCCTGCTCAGCAATTCCGGCGTCTGGGTGGAAGTCCAGATCCGTACCCGTCGTATGGATGACATTGCCGAAAAGGGTATTGCCGCCCACTGGAACTACAAGCAGCACGGCATCATGGGTGAAGGCGATTACGAGATGGATTCCTGGCTGGACCGTATCAAGGGCATCCTGGTGAATCCGGACGTCAACGCCCTGGAACTGCTGGATATCATCCACAAAGACCTCACCTCCCCCGATATCTATGTCTTTACCCCTCGCGGAGAGCAGCGCAGTCTTCCCAAAGGTTCTACGGCCCTGGACTTTGCCTATGCCATCCATACGGAGATTGGCAACAAGGCCATTGCTGCCAAGGTAAACCAGAAGCTGGTGAAACTGAGCCAGGAACTCACGACCGGTGACAAAGTGGAAATCATTACGGCCGAAGACGGAAAGCCTCAGCCCGAGTGGATCAAGTTCCTGCAGACGCACCGGGCCCGCACTGTGGTGACGGACTATTTCAAGAACCAGCGGAAGCAGACGCTGGAATATGGCCGCACTACATTGGAATCGGCCATCAAAGACCTGGGTTACGAGTGTAACGAGACCACGCTCCAGCGTTTGGAGGTGGCTTACGACATGGGTACCCGCGACGAATTGTACTATGCCGTCGCCATGGGGCAGATAAGCCTGGACAACCTGCCGGAAATCATGAAACACTCCTCGGGAGGCAGACTCTCCTGGATTCGGAAGATGTTCCGCCCGGAGTCCAAGGCAGAAGAGAAACCTGGCGAGACCTATATCATCGGTTCTACGGATCCCAATGCTCCCCACTTCTCTATCGCCACTTGCTGCAATCCCATTCCGGGAGATGCCGTTGTAGGCATCAAGGCCCCGGACGGTACTATTACCGTACACAAGAAAACCTGTGCCGTGGCCGACCGCATCGCCGCCCGTCACGGAGACTGGGTGGTGGTCCCCAAGTGGCTGGAACAGGCCGAGGACACCTCCTTCCTGGTTCGCATTACCCTCAAGGGCCTGGACCGCGTGGGTATGCTCAACGAGATTACCCGCCGCGTGTCGCTGGTGATGGGCGTGAACATGCGCCGGCTCAACCTGGCTGCCGAAGGAGGCCTGTTTGAAGGGTATATAGACCTGTATGTGAATTCCAAGGACATCCTGGACAAGATGATCAAGAAACTCTCTTCCATAGAAGGAATCGAGAATGTAAGCCGAAGCGAACTATGAGCCAACATCCCCTGAAAAAATTCCTGCCGCTCATTCCGGCTGCCCTGATCCTGGGCTCCCTGATGCTCCCCTCGGGTTGTGCCAACACCACAACACCCCCTTCGGGAGGGCCCAAGGACACCATTCCCCCGGTGCTAACCAAGGTTGCGCCCTTGCCCGGTGCGGTCAATATGCCCACCAAAACCAAGTTGCGCTTCACTTTCAACGAATACGTGAAGATCAAGGACGCCAACGCCATCTACCTCTCCCCTCCGCTGGAGAAGAAGCCCAAATCGGCCATCCATGGCAAGTCTTTGGACGTAAGTTTCGAAAGCGAACTGGACAGCAATACCACCTATACCCTGGATTTGACGGGAGCCATCGCGGACAATAATGAAGGCAATCTCTTTCCGGGATTCACCCTGGTGTTTTCCACGGGCGACAAAATTGACTCTATGTGCGTAACCGGTCTGGTCCAGGACTGCAATACCCTCATGCCCATCAAGGGTGCTACCGTTCTCCTGTATAAGGACCATTCCGACTCGGCTGTCTTCCTGAAACGTCCCGTGGCTGCCGCCAAGACCGATGACTGGGGGTATTTTGCCATCCGAAACATCCAGGATACCCTTTACCGGGTGTACGCCATCAAGGACGAGAACAACAACAACAAATATGATCCGGAGACGGAGCGCATCGCATTCCTGGACAGCCTCCTGAGGCCCACCATCGTATACAACGACAGTCTTTACGAGTTCAAGAAGTTTGACATGAAGGATACGGCCCTGTGCCTGGCCCGTCATGCCCAGATAGAACTGAACCTCTTCCGCGAACGGCCTTCCAAGCAGTATATAGTCAAGAAAGAAAGGGTGGGGCCCCGCACGGCCTACCTCACCTTCATGGCTCCCGATGCCGTTATCCATGACATGCGTGTCAGAGGTCTCCCGCGCGAGAAACTCATTCGGCAGTTCAATCTTCAGAGAGATTCGCTGGAACTGTGGGTTAACGACCAGCGCAAGATGCCGGATACCCTCCAGCTGGTTGTGAAGTACGACAAAACGGACACGACCGGCAAGCTCATTCCCCAGGAAGAGCTCATCAAGCTCACCTATTCCAAGGAATTGAGGGCCGAGATTATGAAAAAGGAAAACAACTACCGTGACCGCAAGCACGAGGACACGATTGCTGTATTTAAAGCGACCGTGGATCCTACTACGGTGGAGCAATACGGCTTTGATTTGGAGTTCACCTACCCGCTCATTGAGGATGGATGGGATTCTCTGCAGTTCTGGAGTGTGAATCCCCGCCAGCAGGAGGCCAAGGGAAGCGTTAAGGTAATTAAGGATACCACCAATCTCCGGCATTTCCGGATTATGCCTACGGAGCCTTTCCAGGTGGGATACGATTATAATCTGAAGATTCCGCACCGCAAGTTCCGCGATGTCAACGGGTATTATAACGACAGTACCCTGCTGAAAGTTACCCTTCCCAAGGATGATAAACTCAGTTTCATAACTTTGGAACTGAGTGGTGTACACAACCGCTACCTGGTGGAACTGCTCACGGAAAAGCGCGATAAGGTCATCCGCAGTTTCCTTGTCGACAAGTCTGGTCCGGTGGTATTCCCCTACCTTAAGCAGGGTGCCTATTGTATCCGTATTACAGAGGACAAGAACCGCAACGGAATGGTTGATACCGGTGTGCTGCTGCAGAAGAAGCAGCCCGAGAAGGTGCGATTCTTCAAAGTGGAAGACCAATTCCTCATCAAGGTATTGGAAAGGTCCGAGATGGTTTGGCAGATTAACTTGAAGGAGATGTTCGAATGAGAAGAGCTATTGCCTTAATATCGGCCCTGTTATGTTTCTGTTGGATTTCCAGGGCCCAGGTGAATCTGGAAGAAGAGTTCTTCTCCCTGCCGGACTCCGTCACCAATTCCTATCTGGACAGTGTCAAGGTAAGCATTGCCGCCCCCAACGACTATTGGATGATCGGTGTGTTTGGCGGTGCTTCTGCGCAATACGGCTTTTTTAATCCGGACCGCTACTTGCTCTGGCAGTTCCAGTATCCAGTCTACGGATTCTCCGTGGTACGCCATTTCACCATGTTCGGTATCTTCCCTAATATGGGTATGGAATTCGGCGCCCAGATGAACTATGAAGGCTACGAATTCAAGCGGAGCAGTGAAACGGGTTACCGGTTTACGGAATCCGGTGCTTACAAAGCAATGATGAAGGTGCCGGAAGTCTTCTTCCTGTCCCATTTCCATATTGATATGGGCGAGCATTTCAAGATTATGGCCAAAGTAGGTCTCTACGGCGGCTACCGGCTCAAAATCCACCGTATCCTGGACGAAGATTATGCGGGAGTTGAAGAATATGAGAAATACGTGGATGCCTTCCGTGATTACGACCGCCGCCTTTCCTATGGCTTGGAGGGTGGCGTAGGCCTGGGCCTTATGTTCAATCCCTTTGAATTCCACCTGATGGTGACCGGCAAATGGGGTTGGAGTTCCTTCTGGCAGCCGGATTACGTAAGTCCGTACTATTACCGTTTTGCCTATCCCCTGGATGCCGGCCTTACCTTTGGCGTGTATTATCAACTGACCCCCCGATATGGCCATACCCGCGCCCAACTGAAGAAACTGGCGCGCAAGATGATGGCCGATCAGCAGCAACAGAAGCCGTAGTATGAAAGAGATTCTGGAAACCCGTACCGTTCGCGTAGGCGAAAACGTGCTCATCGGCAGCGGCCACCCCATCGTGGTCCAGACCATGTGCAACACCCATACTTCCGACATAGAAGCTACCGTGGCGCAGTGCAAGCTGCTGGCAGCCGCCGGATCCCAGCTCATCCGCATCACCGTGCCTGCCATGGCCGATGTAAAGCATCTGGAAGAGATTAGAAGCCGTCTCAGGGCCGATGGCGTCAATACTCCCCTGGTGGCCGATATCCACTTCTCCTCGGAGATTGCCATGGCCGTGGTGCCGGTGGTGGAAAAGATCCGCATCAACCCCGGCAACTTCCATCCCGATCATGAGAAGGCGCGGGCCCTTTTCGGCCAGTTCCTGGGCCTTTGCAAGCAGTATGACCGCGCCATCCGCATCGGCCTTAATCATGGTTCCCTGGGCAAGTATATCGTGGAGAAATACGGCAATACGCCCGAGGCCATGGCCCTGGCTGCCATGGAATGGGTTGAAATGTGCATTGAGGCGGGTTTCTACAATGTCGTGGTCTCCCTCAAGGCATCCAACACCGTGGTGATGGTGAATGCCTATCGCAACCTGGCCCGCATGATGAAGGAACGCGGGGTGGTTTTTCCCCTGCATGTGGGCGTTACCGAGGCCGGCAACGGCGACAGCGGCCGCATCAAGAGCTGCGTGGCCATTTCCACCCTGCTGGAAGAAGGAATAGGCAATACCATCCGCGTTTCCCTGACCGAGCCTCCGCAGAACGAACTCCCGGTGGCCCAGTACCTGGCTCATCGCTATTCCAGCGCCCCTTCCGTGAGCCTCGGTGAACGCGAAGAAACCATCCTCAAAGCCGCCTGCGACTATGGCGCTCCCCTTTTGAATCACGAGGTGGACGACATCCCGCTGGAGGACGAATACCTCAAGGACGAGATTCTGCAGGCCTGCCGGCGCAAATTCTATAAACCGGAATACATCGCCTGCCCCGGTTGCGGCCGCACGCTGTACAACCTGGAAGAGACCTTCAACCGTGTCAAAGCGGCTACAGGAGAGTTCAAGGATGTAGTCATCGCCGTCATGGGCTGTATTGTGAACGGCCCCGGAGAAATGGCCGATGCCGACTACGGTTACGTGGGCGAAGGCGCCGGCAAGGTCACCCTCTACCGTAAAAAAGAACCCGTCCTCAGGCATATACCCGAGAACGAGGCTGTAGATCGTTTGGTAGAACTGATTAAGACTGATCAGGCAAAATAGCGAGAACGCTCTCGACTGCGCGGACCTTATCACCTACCTTTACTTTTACATCGGCTTCCAGCGGGACGAACAGGTCTATGCGGGAGCCGAATTTGATTACGCCGCACTGGTCTCCACGGTACTCCTGATGCCCTTCCTGCGAATAGCAGACAATGCGGCGGGCAAAGGTGCCGGCAATCTGCTTGAACAGGATTTCGCCATAGCCGTTCTTCATAGCCGATGAGGCGTGCTCGTTAAGCTCGGAAGACTTGGGATGGAAGGCCAGGAGGTACTTCCCGGGATGGTACTTATAATAGGTAATCTCGCCGGAAATGGGCCAGAAATTGCAATGCACGTCAAAGAAATCCATGTACACGGAAATCTGGATGCAGTCTTTGTGGAGGAACTCTTTCTCATACACTTTGTCCACAATGACCACCTTGCCGTCGGCCACGGAAGTAACCAGACGAGGGTTTTCCTCATCGGGGGTCTGGCGGTCGGGAACGCGGAAGAACCAGGTGATGAACACCATGAACACAAAGAGTAAAATGCAGATGGGAAGGCTCACCCACCAGATATGGATGAGCTGCGAAACCAGCAAGATGAGCAAGGCGCAAATGAGCCAGCTGGTAACGATGGTTCCGTAAGAGTCCCTATCAATGCGTACCCACTTCATAGGCTAGATTAGGCTAAAAATAAGCAAATAAATATATCCCGTGGGAATGGCGAACAAGGCGCTGTCGAAGCGGTCCATGAGGCCGCCGTGCCCGGGGATGATGTTGCCGGAATCCTTGATGCCGGTAGCGCGCTTCCACAGGGATTCAAACAAATCTCCCAGTACACCCATTCCGTGCATCAGGGCCGATACAATGAGGCAGTGCCACAACGGGAAGGTAAAGAGCCCGGTCCAGTAAAGGATGGCGCCGGCCAGCATGGCCATGAGCAGGCCACCCCAGAACCCCGCCCAGGATTTCTTGGGCGAGATGGCAGGGCACATCTTCTTACTCCAGGATTTCTGGCCGAAGAGCATGCCAAAGCAGTAAGCTCCCACGTCAGAGGCCCAGATGATGCAGAAGAAAGCCACCATCAGGAGGCCGCTGAATTCACCGTCCCGGCAAACCACGGCATTGGAAAGCGCCAGCGGCAGGCCGATATAAACCAATCCCGCATACAGGTAGCCGGTCTTGAGGAAATCACTGTTCTCTTTATAGAGGAAGATGGATTCCGCCATGAGAAGCAGCAGCATGATAATGCCAAAGGAAACCAGCATGGGCAGTTTGAAACTGCCGAAGAAGTAACTGTTGGTAGCCAGGAAGAAGATGACGCCCATGACAACGGCGCTTCTCTGAGACTGCACGTAGGCCTTTCCCATGGTCATGCGGTAGAACTCTTTGAGCATCACGTAGGTGATGAAGGCAAAGAGAATCGTGTACAGGAATTCATAGAAAAGGAGTCCTCCCAGCATTACTGCCAGGAAAAGGACTCCGAATATGGTGCGTTTTACCGTTCCGTTCATGCCTCAAGGGTTTCGGGTTCCGGTTGGAACTGGTCCTCTACCGCAGGTTTGACCTTAGGACCGAGGATCTTTTCAATATCTTCTGCAAAGATAACTTCTTTTTCCAAAAGGAGGGCCCCCAGCTGCATAAATTCCTCTTTGTGGTCGTCGATAATCTTGCGGGTGCGCTGGTGGACGCCATCCACGATGGCTTTCACTTCCTGGTCCATGAGCTCGGCCGTCTTCTCGGAATACGGCTTAACCAGGTTGTAGCCCTTGGCACCGCTGGAATCGTAGAAGGAAAGGGTGCCCACCTTCTCGCTCATACCCAGATACTGGACCATGCTGTAGGCCATTCCGGTCATGCGCTCGAGGTCATTGAGGGCGCCCGAGGACGGTTCCCCATTGATTACTTCCTCGGCCACACGGCCGCCGATGAGCATGCTCATCTGGTCCATCATCACGCTCCGGGACCAGTTCTTACGCTCTTCCGGAAGGCTCCAAGTGAGCCCCAGGGCCTTGCCTCTGGGGATGATGCTTACCTTAAACACGGGGTCGGCGTACGGGAGCAGCCAGCCCACCAGGGCGTGACCGGCTTCGTGATAGGCCGTGGTGCGTTTTTCGGCCGGGGTCATAATGGTGTTGGACTTGCGCTCCAGGCCTCCGACGATGCGGTCCACAGCGTCCAGGAAATCCTGCTGCTCCACTTTCTCGTGGTTGCGGCGGGCGGCGGTAAGGGCTGCCTCGTTGCACACGTTGGCAATATCGGCCCCGGAGAAACCGGGCGTATGCTTGGCCATGAAGGCGAGGTCGAAGTCATCGGCCACCTTGATATTTCTCAGGTGCACCTTGAAGATTTCTTCGCGCTCCTTGAGTTCGGGCAGTTCCACATGAATCTGGCGGTCGAAGCGGCCGGCACGCATGAGGGCCTGGTCCAGGATATCGGCACGGTTGGTAGCGGCCAGGACGATGACACCGCTGTTGGTGCCGAAGCCGTCCATTTCCGTAAGCAGCTGATTCAGGGTGTTTTCACGCTCGTCATTGGAAGAGAAACCTCCGTTCTTGGCACGGGCGCGGCCTACGGCGTCAATCTCGTCAATGAATACGATGCACGGGGCTTTCTCCTTGGCCTGGCGGAATAGGTCGCGTACGCGGGATGCACCTACGCCCACGAACATTTCCACAAAATCGGAACCGGAAATGGAGAAGAAAGGCACATTGGCCTCCCCTGCCACGGCCTTGGCCAGCAGGGTCTTACCCGTTCCGGGAGGGCCTACCAGGAGGGCTCCCTTGGGGATTTTGCCGCCCAGGGCGGTATATTTCTGGGGATTCTTGAGGAAGTCCACAATCTCCATCACCTCTTCCTTGGCGCCATACAGGCCGGCCACATCCTTGAAGGTGACCTTCACGTCTCCCTTCTCGGTTTCGCGGGCGGTGGACTTACCGGTATTGAACGGGTTGAAACCACCTGCGCCCGGACCACCGGCACCGCCGCGGTTCATGCCGCGGAACATCCAGACCCAGAAGAGGATGAACAGCAGCAGCGGGAATCCCATCTGGAAGATATCCATCCAGATATGCTCCTCGTTGCGGATAATAACCTTGAACTGGCTCTCCAGCGGGAGTTCCTGGTTCAGGGCGCCAAAGCTGGCTTCCGGATCAAATTTGGTGGAAACCAGGAAATAGAACTGAGGGGCGCGCTTGGGCACCACCCCGCCGCGGAACTTGTCGGCATATTTGCCCAGCTTTTCCGGACGAATCTTGATTTCACCTTTGAAATCGTTTCTCACGAAAGAGATTTCCGCCACGTCGCCTTCCTTGATCATGGTCTGGACATCGGCCCATTCCACTTTTTCGGGAGAAGCACTGCGCTGATTGTTCATCAGCAGGTAGCCTATTCCCACCAGCAGGAGGAAATAGAGCCACGACAGGTTGAAGCGGACTTGGAATATCTTGCGACCACCGGGGTCTTTCTTCTGATTAGCCATTCTTATTCTTTGCTAGTTTTTTTGGTAGGAGCCTTGCGCTCCTTGTATTCCTTGCGGGGAACATCGGCCCACAGATCTTCCAGACGATAGAAATCGCGGTACTCCTTTAAGAAAATGTGTACCACGATGTTTCCGTAATCCTGGATGATCCAGAAATTGTTGCCTTCTCCCTGGCTGCGGTAGAGGGTGTGGCCCTCTTCCTTCATCTTTTCTGCGATATTATCGGCTATGGCACCCACCTGGGTGGTATTGGAGCCGTCGCACACCACGAAAAAGTCCGTGATGGCACCGTCAATGGCCCTCAGGTCCAGGGAAACCACATCTTGTCCTTTCTTGTCAATAATCGCATCAGCTACGACGCGAAGATCGTGTGTAATCATATATTTTCGTTGATTTATAATCATACAAATATAATCAAAAATAAAGCCATTGCAAAGAGCAACGGCTTTTCTGACAATTTGGCAGAAGGCGCTTAAGCGTTTCGCATGACTTCTATGGCCTCCTTGGGGTTGGCGGACTTGAATACCGAGCTGCCGGCCACCAGAATCTCCGCTCCGGCCCGGATAATCTCCGCCGCATTTGCCGGTCCTACTCCCCCGTCAATCTCTACCGGCACATCTTTGCGGCCTAAACGGTCCAATTCGGCCCTCACGGCCCATACACGGTCCAGAGATTCAGGAATGAACTTCTGCCCTCCAAAGCCCGCAAAAACGCTCATGATGAGCACAAAGTCTACCTTGGGTAGCAGCGGGAAGATGGCTTCCACCGGGCAGTCCGGATTGATGACGATGCCCGCTTTCACGCCCAGACTTTGAATTTGGCCGATAATGGCTTCAGACTCCTCCAGCGCCGCCTCGTAATGGAAACTGATGTACTGGGCGCCCGCCTTGGCAAAACGCTCCACATACTTCTCCGGATGCACAATCATCAGATGCACATCCAGCGGCTTCCTGGCCGCTTTGGCAATGGCTTCCACTACCGGAAATCCAAAGGAAATATTGGGCACGAAAGTGCCGTCCATAATGTCCAGATGGAAGATATCGGCATACTCATTCACCATTTCCACATCTTTCTCCAGATGCAGAAAATCGGCCGACAGCATGGAGGGTGCAATCTTAACCATATTATGCGAAGCTGGAAGGACATATCTTTTGAAAACCTGTAGCCACCCTCGGCTCCATAAGAGGGAGGGGCCCGCCGGCTATGCCGGTGGGAGGGGTCGCGAAGCGACGGTTTTCAAAAGATATGTCCTGGAAGAGAAGCATTACTTCCAGTTTACGACTACATCATTCAAATGGGCAACGAATTTGTCCAGGGAGGCAAGTTCGAGCTTTTCGCCGGGGGCGTGGACGCCGCGAAGGGTGGGGCCGAAGGAAATCATGTCCAGATGCGGGAACTTCTCCAGGAAGAGGCCGCATTCCAGGCCTGCGTGAATGGCCTTCACCTCGGGATCATAGCCGAAGAGCTTCTTGTAAGAGGCCACGCAAACCTCCAGGATATGGGATTTGAGGTTGGGCTTCCAGCCGGGATACTCTCCGTGGTGCTCCACGTCGAAGGAGCCCAGGAAGAAGGCGGCCTCTACCCTTTCGGCCAGGGCATGCAGTTCGGAAACCACCGAGCTGCGCTGGTTGGTAATTACCTTGATTATATCCCCTTCCGTGTGGACGGCGGCAAGGTTGGTGGAAGTTTCCACCAGACCGGGGATATCGGCCGACATGCGCTCTACCCCGTGCGGGCAGGCCAGGAGCGTGGCGATGATGTTGGAGGCATCTCCTTCCTCAATGGGCTTGTCCTCGCAAGTGCAGGGTTCGCAGACAGCGTGGACCTGCGGATCGGAAGTGGAATACTCGGCCGACAGGATGTCGCTGAAGGCCTTGACATCGGCCACCATGTCTTCGGCTTCATCGGCCGGGACGGCGAGGATGGCGTGGGCCTCGCGGGTGATGGCGTTGGGCTTGTTGCCGCCCTCGATGCTGATGAGCTGGAAATCGTACTGGAGTTCCGTGAAGAGGAAGCGCACCAGTTCGCGCACGGCGTTGCAGCGGCCCTTGTTGATGTCGTCTCCGCTATGGCCTCCCTGGCCACCGCAGACGCTCACTTTCAAGGTCTTGTAGCCCTTGCGCAGCGGTTCCCGGTGGAATTCGAAAGAGGCAGTGGTATCCAGACCGCCGGCGCAGCCCACGAACATCCAGCCTTCGTCCTCCGAATCCAGGTTGATGAGGGTGCTGGCTTCAAAGAAACCGGGCTCCAGGGCAAAGGCGCCGTCCATGCCGGTTTCCTCGGAAATGGTGAACAGGCACTCCAGTTTGCCCAGGGGCAGGTCGCTGGCCAGCAGGGCCAGACAGGCGGCTATGCCTATTCCGTCATCGGCCCCTAGGGTGGTGTTCTTGGCCACCATCCAGCCGTCCTCAATCTCATAAGGGATGGGCTGGGTATGGAAATCGAAGTCGAAGCCGGCGTTTTTCTCGCAAACCATGTCCTGATGGGCCTGGAGGATCAGAGCGGGCACGTCTTCTTTTCCGGCCGATGCAGGCCTGGTAATGAGGACGTTGCCGGTTTTGTCCGTCTTGCAGGGCAGGTTGTGGTCTTTGGCGAACTTCTGCAGATATTCGGTGATGGGGCCTTCATGGCCGGACTCACGGGGAATATGGGTGATTTCCTGAAAATACTTGAGAACTGTTGCGGAATCCATAATCAAAGGGTTTTTAAATCATCCAAAGATAGGCATTCTACGGCTTTATTCCTATGATAATTCAGAAATTCTGTGTAAATTCGCGGCCAAATTAGTTGGAATGAATTATTTGACCTATAAGCAGGTGGAGGATATCGTCTTCCACAATAAAGAGTTCATCGTAGATCCCCAGGCCATGGAGCAGGTGGAGCGTTGCTACAAGTTCCTGGAGCAATTCCACAAAGACAAAGTCATTTATGGTATCAATACCGGCTTCGGCCCCATGGCACAGTGGAGAGTAGATGACCAATATCTGAAAGACCTCCAGTACAATATCATCCGCAGCCATTCAACGGGTGCCGGCAAGCCCCTGGGTGACGCCTCTGTCAAAGCAGCCATGGTGGCCCGTGTGGGTACCTTCCTTCAGGCCAAATCGGGTATTCATACGGATGTGGTGAAACTCCTGGTAGAGTTCATCAACCGCGGCATTTATCCTTTTATCCCCCGTCACGGCAGCGTAGGCGCCAGCGGAGACCTTGTGCAACTGGCCCACATGGCCCTGGCCCTTATCGGAGAGGGTGAGGTTCATTATAAGGGAGAATGGCGTCCTTCGGCCGATGTCCTGGCCGAGTGCGGGCTCAAACCCATGGAAATCCATATCCGCGAGGGATTATCGGCCGTCAACGGCACTTCCGTGATGACAGGCGTTTCCCTGGTAAACCAGTTCCAGGCCACGCGCCTTCTGGACTGGGCCACCCTGGCCGCCGTCTGGATGAACGAAATCGCCGGCTCCTACGACGATTTTATGGCCGAACCCCTGAATCAATGCCGCCGCCAGAAAGGCCAGCAGGTCATTTCCCGGCGCCTCAGGGAACTGGCCGCCACTTCCCGCTGCTTTTCCAAGCGGGAACTGGAATTGTACACCGGTGTCCATAAGGAGACCGTGTTTGAAAAGAAGGTGCAGGCGTATTATTCGCTTCGCTGCACCCCTCAGATCCTGGGCCCCATCTACGATACCCTTGCGGCTGCCCAGGACGTTCTGGAAAACGAGTTTAACTCGGCCTGCGACAATCCCATTGTGGATCCGGATACTCAGTATGTATATCACGGAGGTAATTTCCATGGCGATTACGTCTCGCTGGAAGAAGATAAAGTGAAGATTGCATTGGTACGCCTTACCATGCTTACGGAAAGGCAGTTAAATTATCTCTTCCACGACCGTATTAATGGTATTCTCCCTCCGTTCCTGAACAAGGGAACCCTGGGCTTGAACTATGGTATGCAGGCCTGCCAGTTTACGGCTACCAGCACAACGGCCGAGAGCCAGACCCTGGCTATGCCCAACTACGTGCACAGCATCCCCAACAACAACGACAACCAGGATATCGTATCCATGGGTACCAACAGCGCCCTCCTTTGCCGTCAGGTGGTGGAGAACGCTTTCCAGGTGATGGCCATCCATTTCATCGCCCTGGCGCAGGCTACGGACTGCCTGGGCATCAAGGCCAACCTCTGCGATACCTCCAGGGCTGTGTACGAGCAAATCCGTACCATCCAGCCGGAGATTCTGGAAGACACGCCTTTCTATAAGGAAATAACGAGGGTTATCACTTACCTGAAGCGCAATCCCCTGGAACTGAAATAAAAAAAGAGACCTCAAACGAGGTCTCATTTTAGTTTTCAACGGGAACCACAATCATGTTCTCGATGTCTTCCACCCACTGCCGGAAGAGCTTGTCCGTGGCCATAAGATCCTGAACGGTGTTGCAGGCGTGGAGCACGGTAGCGTGGTCCTTTCCTCCCAGTTCTGCTCCGATGGTACTGAGCGAGCAGTTCTGGATGAGGTTTCTGCACTCGTACATGGCAATCTGGCGGGCCTGAACAATCTGGCGCTTGCGGGTGGCCGAAAGGAGCATCTCACGCGTGATATTGAAATATTCGCACACGCTGGAAATGATATTGTCCGTGGAGATTTCCTTTTCCTGGTCTCCCACAATTTTTCCGCTTACGCTTTGGGCCAGTTCTACGTCGATGTCCCTATGAGCCAGCGTGGCGTAGGCAACCAGGGAGGTAAGGGTACCTTCCAGTTCCCGGAAATTGGTTTTGATGCGGGAAGCCAGGTAGGTAAGGACATCCTCGCTCAGTTTGACGCCTTCGCGGAGGGCGCGGGAACGCAGCATTTCCAGACGGGTGGTGTAATCCGGCTTCAGAAGTTCTACCGACAGACCCCATTTAAAGCGGGACATCAGGCGGTCTTCGAAGTTCTGCAGATCTACCGGAGCGCGGTCGCTGGTGAAAATGAGCTGCTTACCGTTCTGGTGCAGGTGGTTGAACACGTTGAAGAACGTGTGCTGGGTACCTGTTCCCACCAGGTCTTGGATATCATCTACAATGAGAACGTCAATTCTCTGATAGAAGGCAATGAAGTCTACAATGCGGTTGCCCTGGACGGCGTCCATGTATTGGGTCTTGAACTCGTGTCCCGTTACGTAGAGCACCACTTTGTCCTGGAAGCGCTCTTTGATGGCAATGCCGATGGCCTGTGCAATATGGGTTTTGCCAAGGCCCGGGCCGCCAAAGAGGAAGAGCGGGTTGAAAGGGGTCTTGCCGGGAGCCTGGGAGATATTCTCTGCCGCATTGACACCCAGTTTGTTGCACTCCCCTTCCACCAGATTGCCGAAGCAATACACCGGGTTAAGGCGCGGGTTAATCTTGAGGCGCTGAACGCCCGGGAATACGAAGGGACTGGGCTTACCGGCTGGCTGGTAAGTGGGAACAGAAACGGGATTATTGGTAGGGGCCGATGCCGGACTGGACGGCAGCACCATATAATCTTTGTTCTGAACCGGACGCACCAGATAGAAAAGCTGACCATCCGTTCCGATGGCGCGCTTGATGGTGAGCCGAAGCAACTCTTTATAGGCATCCTCTATATATTGGCGGAAGAAATCCGAGGGGACCTCTACGGTAAGCTTGGCTCCTTCCAGGGACACCGGCCTGATGAGCTTGAACCAGGTATTGAACTGCTGCGGATCAATGTTGTTTTGAATGATCTGCAGACAGTTATTCCATACCGCAATATGTCTTTCCTGGTTGGTCATCAGGGATTGGGTAAAAAATGATAAGTTGGTTGCTTGTTTCGTTTGCAAATTTGGGGGAAAAATTTTGTAAAAAAAATTTCCTCCGCTATTGTTTTTTAATTTTTTTATTCATAATTTTTTAGCAGCGACACCCTATTATGGGGATTTTTGCAACCTGCTGATAATAAGCAATCTACAATAGCGAGTTACGGCTATAACCACGGCGAAATAAATATCCTAAATTGATAAATTCTAAATTAGAGGATACTCGGAATTCGCCTTTCCAGGCATCTGAAATAAGGAAAAATCAGCGGACCGGGGTGGTGGTTCCGTTTTCAATTTTCACTACGTAACTATCCTTGATTTTTTTCTGGATTTGCGGAAATTTTTTCTTCACTTCTTCCAGAGATCCGGAAGTGCAAATCACGTACTTTTTAATCCTTCCAGAAGGGATGACAAGAGGGCGGTATCCGAGGAAATAGGGATCGTTCGGATCCATGTCCTTCCCGATGGCCAGCACCTGGATTCCATATTGAACGCCGTCCTCCTTCGGGGCGGGTTCCCCGGCGGGTTTTTCCTCAACGGGCGCGGGCTTTTCTTCCTTCACCTCCGCAGGCACCGGCGATGCTACAGGTACTTCCCCGTCATATCGGCCTTTAAAGGTCTTGAAGGCCTGATAAATGCCTTCAGCGATGCCGTCGCGTCCCTTTTCCGTACGCATGGTGGCCAGGTCGTCCGGATTGCTCATGAAGCCTACCTCAATTAATACGGCGGGCATGGCGGTTCGCCAGAGAACCCAGAAGGGATCTTGCGAGACTCCCCTGCTGTGCTTGATGGGACCCACTCTCGTGAACGCCTCGGCCACATCCTCGGCAAAGCCCAGGCTCTGGCTCAAATGGGCGTTCTGCATGAGGCTGAAGATAATATAGGACTGGGGATCGCTGGGGTCAAAACCCTGGTATTTGGTCTTATAGTCGTCTTCCAGCATAATTACGGAGTTCTCACGCTTGACCAGATCCAGGTTCTTGGAATACAGGTCGGTGCCTTTTCTGGCCGATTGACCCAGGCAATGGATGGAGAAACCACGGGCCGATGTTCCCTTTTCCACCGAATTTACGTGGATGGAAATGAAGAGGTTGGCGCCCGCCTTGTTGGCAATGACCGCGCGGTTTTCCAGTTCAACGAATTTGTCCGTGGAGCGGGTCATCTTGACCGTAACGCCGGGATAGGCTGCCTTAATTTTCTGTTCCAGACGCTTGGCAATATCCAGCGTAATGTTCTTTTCGTATGTTTTCTTGTCACGGCTTACGCAGCCTGCGTCCTTGCCGCCATGACCGGCATCGATGACCACCGTCTTCAATTGGAGCACCGACTTGTCTCCTTGTGCGCGGGTGGGCACGGGGATTGCAAGAAGGAGCGCGAGGCTCAAGGGCATCAGCATTCGGAAAAACGGCTTCATATAGGGATGCAGTTTTGATTATTCTGGAATAAATAGTAACTTTGTAAGTTATATTTTGCACAAAATTAGCAAAAATTAAACCAATGGCAAGGAAGTTTTTTCAATATCTCACCCTCCTGGCGCTAGTGCTGGCAGCTACCTGCCTCCCTTCCCGCGCCCAGGTGGCTTCTTTGCCAGATACTCTCAAAAGAAAACCTATTGAATCTATAGGACAGGTGGCTCCTCCCACTCAGCTTGACAGCCTCGTCAGGGCCGATTCCCTCAGGACCGCACAGACGGATTCCCTGGACCTGCTGCACAAGAGTTCGCTGGAGCGCCCGGCCTTCTCTACGGCCAAGGACTCCATTATTACAGATTTCCGGAACGGAAGGCGCATGATATACTATTACGGCGGCGCCACGGTCACCTACCAGAATATGAAGCTCACGGCCGATTATCTGGAATACGACATGCTGTCCAACACCGTTTTTGCCCGGGGCCAGAAAGATCTTGCCACCGGAGAAATGGTGGGTCTTCCGGAGATGACCGAAGGAGGACAGACCTACAAGATGGACGAGCTCCGTTACAACTTTACCACCCAGAAAGCCCGCATCACCAATATGGTTACCAAGGAGTCGGAAGGTCTGCTCCAGGGTAAGAAGATCAAGATGATGCCGGACAAGTCCATCAACCTGCGGGACGGTATCTACACCGTGTGCGACCTGGAAGAGCCTCATTACTACCTCAGGCTGAGTATGGCCAAAGTGGTGACCAAGCCGTCCCAGAAGACGGTTTTCGGCCCGGCTTGGCCCGTGGTGGCCGGCGTTCCGGTTCCCATCGGCCTGCCTTTCGGCTTTGTGCCCAAGAAGCCTTCCCGTGCCACGGGTCTGCTGATGCCCACCTTTGGTGAAGAGCAGGCGCGCGGCTTCTTTATGAAGGACGCCGGTATGTACTTCGTGTTCGGCGACTATTTTGACCTCTCCCTCACCGGTGACTACTACACCCTGGGTTCCTGGGCCGTGGATGTCAATTCCCGCTACAAGGTCAATTACAAGTTCAACGGTAACTTCGGCCTCACCATTTCCAACGACCAGGCCGGTGAAAAGGGCAGCAAGGACTTTGTGCAGTCCCGCAACTTCGGCCTCAAATGGTCCCACTCCCAGGATGCCAAGTCCCACCCCGGTACTTCCTTTACGGCTTCCGTGAACTTCTCCAGCCCCTCCAACAACCGCTACAACGCCTCTTCTGTCCAACAGGCCCAGCAGAACCAGATTGGATCCTCCATCTCCTATTCCCATAACTGGAACGGCAAGTTCAACCTGAGCGTGAACGCCATGCACAACCAAAACACGCGCGACTCCAGTTATTCCTTCACCCTCCCCAACATCACCTTCACCGTGAACCGTTTCTATCCCTTCAAGCGCAAGCAGAGGGTGGGTAAGGAACGGTTCTATGAGAAGATATCCTTTGGTTACAACACCTCGTTCCAGAACAGGGTTAATTTCAAATTGAGGGAAGTCCAGGACTATGTGATGAACGGAGACGAGTATACTTATAAGACAGATCTGAGCGGTAAAACATACCGGGTCAAGGAATTCGGCGATTCCCTGGGCATGAAGGTCCTGAACAAGATGACCAACGGCATGGCGCACAACTTCCAGATAGGCCTTCCCAGCTTTACCCTGTTCAAGTACATCAATGTAAGCCCCAACGTTTCGTACGGCATGAACTGGATGTTCTCTAAGGGGCGGCAGTATCTTGAAAATGAGGTAGATAAGGATGGTAATCCCATCATAGTGAAGGACCAGTCCGGTAACGACGTCATAGCCCAGAAGGTCATCTCGGACCCCGGAACGGCTTTCAATACCTTTGGCGTTACACATACCTATTCCGGGAGCATGTCCATGAGTACGCGAATATACGGTATGTTCAATTTTGGCAAGCACCGAAAGGTACAGGCCATCCGACATGTGATATCGCCATCCATTTCCCTGAGTTTCAGTCCGGAAAAAGGTACTTCTTTCAATGGCTGGCGTACTCTTGACGCCTATTACGACAGCCGGGGCACGTACCACGCGGAGAGTATGTACAACATCTACTCCATCAACGGACACCACAACTCGGTATCGCCTCCCGGTAGGGGTAAGAGCGGAACCGTGTCCCTGGCCATCGGCAACAATCTGGAGGCCAAGGTACGTGATATGAAAGACACCACAGGAACGGGCTCCAAGAAAGTCAAGCTGCTGGACCAGTTGAATATCAACACCAGCTATAATTTCCTGGCCGATTCCATGAGAATGCAGAATGTGGGTATCACGGCTTCCACCAACCTGTTCAACAAGATCAATATCAGCGGTAACCTGAACTTTGATCCCTATGCGATCGACGAGAAGGGCAAGCGCATCAACAAGTTCAACGTGGTGGCTACCGGCGTTCCCCTGCGCCTGACCAACGCTTCCATATCGGCCTCCTACTCCATCAACGGCAAGGGCTCCATTCAAGGAAACGATGGCAGCAAATCCGCCGGTGGCGGTTCAGATGCCAATTCGTATCAGCGGATTTACTACCACCCCATTACCGGCGAGTATATTCCGGGAGGCTACGTATATTATATGAATCCCAACGCTCCCTGGTCGCTGAATTTCAGCTATTCGTTCAACTATTCGAAGTCCTATACTTACATGGCTGCCACCAAGGAACTGGTTACCAACAGGCAGTTTACCCAGACCCTGAACATAAGCGGAAATGTCAAGATTACGCCGCGTATGAGCATCCAGGCCACATCCGGCTTCGATTTCATGGCTATGAAATTCACATCTACCCAGATAAGTGCTACCTATGACTTGCATTGTTTCAACATTGCGGTCTCCTGGGTGCCGATGGGTATGTATAAGTCCTACAGCTTCCGTATTGCCGCTAATGCATCGGCCCTGGCCGATCTGTTAAGATTCAAGAAGAGCGAATCTTACATGGACAATATGTTGGGATATTAATTATTTTTCCTATCTTTGCATTGGTTTTCCAGTCGGAGAACCATCTTTACCTGAAATATATACATTTGTTATGCGCTATAGTTTAGCAGAACTCAATGCGATGAGCGAAGAGCAGCTCAGAAGCTTAGGTGAGTCCATGAGTATCAAAGGGGCCCAGAAAATGGATCTGATGAGCCTCGGTTTCGCTATTTTGGATCAGCAGGCCATTGCCGAATCCCAAAAACCCCTGCCGGAAAGCAAGCCCAGAAAACGCGGCCGTCCCAAGAAGGAGGATAAAGCCGCCAAGGCCGAAGAGAAGCCCGCCGCTCCTGCAGAGGAAAAGCCCAAGGCAGATGCCCCCAAGAGGGGCCGCAAACCCTCGAAGGCTGCCGAAAAGCCCGCTGCACCCGCAGAGGAAAAGCCCATTGCCGTAGTAGTGGAAGTCCCCATCGTGGACGAACAGCCCAAAAAACGGGGCCGCAAGCCCAAGAAAGAGGCTCAGCCCCAGCCTGCCGCTCCGGCCGCCGAAGTGCCTGTAGAGGAGGCTCCGGTAGAGGTAAACGGAAAGGAGTTTATCCGCAACCTCTTCGAAGACCTTAAGGACGACGAAGCCCAGAAGGAAGAACCCCGTCCCGGCAAGCATCAGAAAAAGGGTAACCAGAACCAGCCGCAACAGCAGCCTCAGCAACAGCAGCAGAGACCGGCCAAGGTTGAATTCGAAGGTTCCGTAGAAGCTACCGGCGTGCTGGAAATTATGCCCGACGGCTATGGCTTCCTTCGCTCCAGCGACTACAATTACCTCAATTCCCCTGACGATATCTACGTTTCCCAGCAGCAGATCAAGCAGAACGCCCTTAAGAACGGAGACACCGTCACCGGCGAAATCCGTCCCCCGCGCGAGGGAGACAAGTATTTCCCCCTGGTCAAAATCAAGTTCATAAATGGCCGTACGCCCGAATTCGTGCGTGACCGCGTGCCGTTCGATTTCCTCACTCCCCTGTTCCCTACGGAGAAATTCAACCTCCTGGGGCACGGACACGAGAAAGACCAGAGCATCCGCGTGGTAGATATGTTCACTCCTATCGGCAAGGGACAGCGAGGCCTCATCGTGGCTCAGCCCAAGACCGGTAAGACCATGCTGCTGAAGGCTATCGCCAACGCCATTGCCGACAACCACCCCGAGGTTTACGAAATTATCCTCCTTGTAGATGAGCGTCCCGAAGAAGTGACCGATATGCAGCGTTCCGTCAAGGCTGAGGTAGTGGCCTCTACCTTCGATGAACCCGCCGAACATCACGTCAAGGTGGCCAATATGGTGCTGGACAAGGCCCGTCGCCTGGTAGAATGCGGTCACGACGTGGTCATCCTCCTGGATTCCATTACGCGTCTGGCGCGTGCCTACAATACCGTACAGCCCGCTTCCGGCAAGGTGCTCACCGGTGGTGTGGACGCCAATGCCCTGCAGAAGCCCAAGCGCTTCTTCGGCGCCGCCCGTAATATTGAAGGAGGCGGTTCCCTTACCATCCTGGCCACGGCCCTCACGGAAACCGGCTCCAAGATGGATGACGTTATCTTCGAAGAGTTCAAGGGCACCGGCAACATGGAGCTCCAGCTGGACCGCAACCTCTCCAACAAGCGTATCTTCCCGGCCGTGAACCTGGTTCTGTCCTCCACCCGCCGCGACGACCTCCTCTACGATTCCTACACCAACAACCGCATCTGGATCCTGCGAAAGTTACTGGCCGATATGAACCCCGTAGAAGCCATGACATGGATGCAGCAGCACATGGACGAATTCAAGACCAACAAGGACTTGGTAGACAACATGTCCAAGTTCGGACGGTATGATTAATTCCTATCAGGACACCATAGTTGCACCGGCTACCACCCCTGGGACCGGTGCAATTTCTATTATCCGCATCAGTGGTCCGGAGACTTTCCGAATAACTGATGCGGTAGTTAAATTAAAGTCCGGAACTGTTTCTGGAGCAGAAGCTTATACCATACACTTCGGAGAGGTGTTTCTAGAGGAAAAGCTTCTGGATGAAGTCCTCGTCTCCGTCTTCCGGACTCCCCACAGCTATACCGGCGAAGACAGTGTGGAAATCTCCACCCATGCTTCGGCCTATATTGTTAACGAAGTCATCGGCCTGCTTCTGAAAGCCGGTGCACGGTTTGCCGAGCCTGGCGAATTTACGCGCCGTGCCTTCCTTAACGGAAAAATGGACCTTGCCCAGGCAGAGGCAGTAGCCGATGTCATCGCTTCCTCCACGGCCGCTTCCCACCGCGTAGCCATGAATCAGCTCAAAGGTGGGTTCTCGGCCCAACTGGCCAGCCTTCGCTCCCAGCTGCTGGAAATGGCTTCCCTTTTGGAACTGGAGCTGGACTTCAGTGAAGAGGAGGTGGAATTTGCCGATAGGAAACAGTTGCTGGCCCTTTTGGAAGAAACCCAGAAGCATGTGGATGAACTGGCTGCCTCTTTCCACCAGGGCAATATGATCAAGAATGGTGTACCGGTCGCTATCGTCGGTCCTGCCAATGCCGGCAAGAGCACCTTGCTTAACGCCCTGATTGGAGAAGAACGGGCCATTGTGACAGACATCCCGGGTACCACTCGCGACACTATTGAAGAGACCATGAACCTTGGTGGAATCCTCTTCCGCTTTATCGATACGGCCGGTATCCGCGAGTCTTCCGACACGGTTGAAAAGATGGGGATCGACCGCACATTCCGCAAGATTTCTGAGGCGGAGATCGTCCTTTGCATGCTGGATGCTCAAAGTGAGGAAAGCGACCTTTTGAACAATCTTGAGGTTCTCTTCCGGCATGTAGATACTGCTAGCCAAAAGGTCTTTGTCTTGCTTAATAAGGCAGATCAAATTACCCCCGAAGATATTAACAAAAATGTTTCAGTAATTAACAAGTTTGTTTTATCTTCTGATTATAAGACCAAGTTAATTTCAATAGCGGCAAAAGAGGGGAAAGGACTTCCAGAGCTCAAAAACGCTCTTTACCAAGCAGAAAAAGGTCTTATCTCGAACGAAGATTCGACCTTTGTAACAAATGTCCGCCACTTCGAGGCCCTGCAAAATGCCTCATCGGCCCTCTCCGATTGCCGCACTTCCCTCTCCCGCGGCATCCCTTCGGATCTTGTTGCCGAAGACCTCCGCCGCGCCCTATCGGCCATCAACGCCATCCTTGGAACCGACCTCCTGGACCCCGAAACCATCCTCCACAACATCTTTAAGAACCATTGCATCGGGAAATAATCGTGCCTAACTAATTGATTAACAATGATTTGCTAAGTTCTGCACAATTCGAAAAAGTGCCGATTTTCGTATTGATTTTCAATTAATAATTAGCGAATTACAATAAATCCCTCGAAGATATTTCGAGAATGTCCAATTTCTTGCAAGTTTTTCTACCACATTTCTACCACGGGGTACTTTTACGTCATATTAACAATCTTGTAACACGTTGATATACATTGTTTTGACGTACTGCTAAGTTGTGTGGTTGCATTTCTTTTGCAGAATGTGCAAAAGACGTCACTCAAGGGATTCTAAAGGGCATTTTCAAAGAGCGTATTCACGGTTACA
>JAEEGL016228555.1_pt1 | contig 27324 bp, 19 predicted proteins | sample 9134231 | NCBI WGS metagenome assembly JAEEGL01 (sample SAMN16246548, study PRJNA631951) | gut metagenome | biome: gut microbiome; feature: rumen; material: fiber-attached | host: Bos | place: Iran: Karaj | collected 2018-10
AGTAACCGTATTTATTCTATCATAAATCTATTGAAAATGATTAAAGCATCAGATATATACCTTGTCTTTTTGTCAAAGTGAAACCGGGGTATTTTCGATTTTTTGCCCTGAAAATCCGAACTTCACTTTGACATTTTACGATCATCCATTTTATAGTATAACATAAATAAAGTCCCAAAAAATGGACTGAAAAAGCAGAGCTCCCCAACTGACATTAGTTGAGGAGTTTTATTAACATATATTACTATAAACTAATACTTCATCATAATGGTAACTTTAAATGTGCTATTAATTATATCATATTCCCACGACAAGTCACCGTCATATTTTTTAACGGCTTTGGCAACATTTTTCACACCTATTCCATGAACGGATGAATCGGTTTTAGTTGTCAGCAGTTTATCTCCGCGTGACTTCGGGGCAGAATCGCAACTATTTGATACTATTATTATGCTGTAATTATTTCTGCAATCGGTTTCGATTGAAATACTTTTCTGCGCCGACTTCTCTGCTGCTTCTATCGCGTTATCGAGAAGGTTGCCGAGAATGGTTACAAGATCAAAATCGTCGATACAATTTAGGTTTGATACTCTAACGTCATGCGTGAAATCAACCCCTTTTATTTTGCATTCTGTAATGTATTTATTAATAATTACATCCAAAGTGATGTTTCCACTTCTGCACACATTCCTATATTTTTTCAGGTTTTCCGCCATTTCATCAAGATATGCGTCTATCTGCGGATTGTCATTCAAGTTTTTGATTGCGGACAAATGATTCTTAGTATCGTGCGCATATGCCAGTAGTTGTTCGTCCTGATGCTCAAGAATATCATAATACGACTTTTCGGTCTTTAACCTTGATAATTCACCCTGCATAGCAATTAAAGTGCTTTCTTTTTCTATATGATGCTGATAAGTAATGAACAACACTACAGTGGCGATAAATAAAAGCAAGCTGATTACCGAAAACAGTATTTGACTTACCGGTGACAAAGTATCGTCAATACATATTTTCCAAAATGCCAAAAGAGCAATCATTGTGGAAGCCGGGTAGATATAAAAACTCTTCGGAAACTTTGATTTTACACTTTCTTTATGAATAAACCTAATAAGCAACAGACATACGATAAAAAATGCCGCTTTACTTATTGTTCCCTCAATAATGAGAATGGAAATACTTGAGTTGTATTCTCTGATATCAACCTTAAAAATCATTGAGAATAAAAAGATTGTTGCAAATTCAAGAGCCGTTGAAAAAATATCAAGCAACACGGAATAGAATATTGCTTTAACCGGTGAAATATAGAAAAACAAAAGCGCAAATGCGATATTTATTATCGCAAAATAAATTCCGTTTACCCATATATTATTTGAAAGAAACACATTTACCGCAACTGCGCTTTCAAAAATAAATGCTCCTGCAAGGAAACAGGTCCATAATGGGCGCTTAAGATCGGCAAGATGAGAGAATACTATATATGAGATGAGCATTTCAACAAAAGTGACTGCTATCAAAAAGATATATTCAATCATATAGTTTCACCTTTTCTGCAGGTATAAAAACCAGAATTTACGAAAATCCGCCTGCCTGCGCGGAGCAACAGATATACGAGTTCCGTCAAACAGTATTATTTCTTTATATCTGTAATAATCCACAAAATGAAGATTAACCAAAAACGACTTATGAACTCTGTAGAAGAACGAATTAGAAATTGTTTCACACCAATATGAAAACGGCTGTTTTGTAATGAAAGTTCCGTGATTTGTGACCATATGTGTTTTACGATTTTCATATTTAATGTATTTTATGTCATCGATAATCACCCTGCAGGAATCGTTGCTACCGACGACAAAGACATCCACATAAGCGTTATCAATATATTCCATTGCCTTATCAAGACCGGAATAAAGTCTTTTGGGTTGAAACGGTTTATCAAAGTACCGGAATGCCTGAATATCCATTGCGTCATCAATGTATTCGTTATATGAAGTGATAAAGAATACTACCGCTTTTTTATTCCTTGATTTGAGCTCTTTTGCAACGGAAATACCGTTGAACGGCTCCATTTGAATATCAAGCAGAATCAAATCAAAAGCCTCACCCGATTCAATTATGCTCAGCGGATTGACTGCAGTTGTCAAAGTATAGGAATACAAGTGATTCTGCATATATTTTTCGATAAATATCTGCAATTCATCTACATATTTTTGTTCGTCGTCGCAAATCAGTATTCTCATATTACCACCTACAAAAATAACCTTGCAGAATAACTGCAAGGTTATTTTATCAACAAGAGCAAATAAAGTCAATGCTAAATGAGATTGTCAATATAGAAGCGAAGCAATTCGGTAATCTTCTTTTGATTGCTTGTTGGCATAGTTTTTATCAGATTTACAATTTCATCGGTTTCCGAAGTGGGGGTGCCGACCAGATAATAATCCGGAGTGTTTCCCATCGCGCTGCAGATCTTGAATATACATTCTGTTGTTGGCATATATTTGCCCCGTTCAATGTTTGATAAATGATTCTTGGATATACCGATTTTTTCAGCGAGCTTTTCTTGGCTTAACCGCAGTTCTTTTCTTCTTTGCATAATTCGGAGCCCAATTAGATTTTGGGTATTACTCATTGTTATCACCTCGGATAATTTTAGATTATCCTTTGGAGTTTTAACAGAATGCATAACAGAACAGTTTTGTTATATTATGAATAATCAGAAAAATTTTTTAACTGTTTTGAAATGATGTGAAATTCTACATTTATGCACGATTTTATTGCAGTTTGACAGTTTTATTGCTTTTGTGTAATTGATTTTGCTATTCTGTCATTGAAAGGAGGGATAATAATGACTTTTAAGAAAACAACTGCAAAGGTCGTTAAAATCGTTGCGAAAAAAACATTAAGAAGAGATGCGAACAGCACTACCTGTACTGCTATCTATCAGCCTAAAGCACCGGCATCTCTCAGCAAATTCAAAAAAGCAGACAAACTCATTAAATAACAGCTTATTTTCACATGATTATAGGGATGATAATTCTAATTTGTTTTTCCGTGTTTCAAATAAGCATAAATTATTTTAAGGAGTTAATATCTAATGAAACTGAAGTCCATTATTTCGTTAATCCTAGTTTTCATTCTGCTTTTATCATCATTCTCTATTTCAGCATATGCTTATACAGACGATGCTTATATGAAAAATCAAAAGTATATAAAAATAGATTACTCTTGTAATTTAGAAAAACTATCTGACAAAGAGAGAACAGAATTAAATAAATGCTTAAATAATACCATAGCAGTAACATACAATTTTTATTACTCTCAGCAAAAATTTGTGCGCGAAAATTTTAGTAAATATATATATTATGATTCTTTACAAACATATTTGCAAATGGAACTTTCCAGATCACTAGCTTTTACAGAATCTGATATCGGAACAGCATTAAGTAACAATCTGGTTGCTAAAGAATTCGACGCCGCTTTTATCTTGTTCGACTATATACTTTCAGATGATTACATAATTGTTATGGTGCGAAACAAGTTTGAAATAATGTATCCAAGCACAGATGAAACAACTATTTTTGGAAATGACACATATGCACTTTTAAATAGAACAGATAAAAGTTATAAAGTGATTGATATTATTATTTCCGATTGTATTACTAATAAAGAAGAAAAACTTAGTTTAAAAACTTGGAGCCCAAATAACACAAAAGAAATTGCTGAAAAATATGAACGCAGCCTTGAAAACCTTAAATTGACTAAGAATGGAATAAAATCATTTGAAAGATTTTTACTTAATCAAGGATCGTTTGAAGGAGCACCTTCCGTACTCAAGAAAAAACTTTCTGAGAAAAGTACAACTACAACATATAATTTCAATCGTTCAGTAATGTCTAACTATGCTAAAGCGACTGCACCTCTTCAAAAAAATCCTTCCGATAACAAGTTGTACAAGAGTAATGGAACTTCTGCCAGGGGGTCATCACAAGCACCATATTATTACGATTTTTCATCTGTACAATATAGTTATGATTGCACTAATTTTGCTTCGCATGTTTTATTGTCTGGCGGCGCAAAAATGAAAGATAATTCTAATGCAACCACTGGCTGGTACTTTCATAACACCAATAATCCTGGCTCTAATTCTCGTTCGTATTCTTGGACTGGTGCAACTTCTTTTGGCGATTTCCTAATTAGTAACACAGGCAATGGCCCAAAAGGTAGTCTGGTTTCTTACTTCAGCTCAAATGATTTAGGAGATGTAATTCAATTTAAGTATAGTGATTATAATCCATCTGGCTTTGGACATACAACAATTATTACTAACGGGCCTTACCTTGATAACTTAAGCAACTATTCACAAAGCATTGGGCCAATATTTAATGCCGGTATAACTAGTAGATCAAGTAATGGTGCTGATGGTTTCAAGATAAATCAAAATTTGTACAGAAAGCTATTTAATATGGATGGAGGTAACACTGTTGTTGGTTACAGGAGCATTCATTTGACAGGTTATTCATATTAATTATTATAAACAAGCGAGAATGTTTCAGCAAAGCTCAAGACTTATATGATAATAGTACAATGCATTTATATTATTGTGTTGAAAGTAGGGGCGATTTTGACTTTGAAAAAACTACTGCAGAGATCGTAGAAATCGTTGCGGAGAAATCTTTAAGAAAAGATGCGAACAGCACAACTTGCACTGCTATTTATCAGCCTAAAGCACCGGCATCTCTCAGCAAATTCAAAAAAGCAGACAAATTTGTTAAGTAAATTATCAGAGCATATCGCCGTCGGTTTCATTGTATTTAACCAACTATTTCATTATTAGATTTCTGATACTATTAAACTAGGAGTTTTACAAATGAAGAATAAAATAATTGAACTGTTTTCCGTTGTTATGGTGCTATGTATATATTTTTCAATTTTTTCAATTAATGCTTTCGCTGCCAATGCCGTAATATCTGGATTTGATTTGGTGGATTCAAATAAACATTGTGATTATGATGCAAATCAATCGAGCTATGGAAGTTATATAACTACTGCGGTACAAAAATGGAATAATTATAAAGCGGGCATATTGAGGCCGGATACGATATTAACCATTCAAGATGTAAAAATAATAGATACAAATAGTAGCAATGTTATTTGGGCAGGCAAGACAGAATATTTGTCCGCAAGAATACAATTAAATAGCTATTATTTAAACAATTCATCCTGGAACTATAACAACAGATTAAAGACAGTTATGCATGAATTGGGTCATGCACTTGGATTGGGTGAAAATAACTACAGTTTGTCAACCAATGTAATGAAACAGGGCAAAAGTGAAAACATTACACTAACAGTCGATGATAAAGCATCTTATGACCTCGCATATACATATTATTAATTGTAAAGTTATTAATGAGAAGGTGAAAACTGTATGAAAAAGAATAAAACCAAAACCATAATAATATGCTTGCTGCTTTTTGCCACAGTAATAACTGGAACAGGCTTTGGATTCTATCATATGTATTTAACTGCAAAATCGAATATTATGGATGTTGACTATGTAATAGATGTGGATAATCCTTATGCAATGACAGGAATAGCTGATTTCGTTTTTATTGGAAGAGTAAATAGTGTAAGTAAAACAAAGTATGAAAAACAATTTGCTGAAGATAATATTGGAACTCCATATACCTTGTTGAACATAACTGTATTAGAGTGCTTAAAAGGAAACCTCAAAGAAAACGAAAGCTTTCAGTTTCATAAATATGGTGGCTACTATTGGGGAACAAAACAACTTGTTCTTGAAGACGGCGACTTTTTACCCGAGGAAAATGATATATGTGTTTTCTATGGTGCCGTAAGACATGACGGAACCCCCGGAATATATGGTAAAAACGGGAATATTAAAATAATGAATATTGGCAATTCCATTTTAAATTCCGAAAAATTTGACAAAATATTTAGATCGGATGAATATAACATAGCTGTTGAAGCTTGCAAAAAAGAAATTCCATTTGAAAGAACAAGAATTGAACTAAATGCAGAATATTCTGATGATGCTGACTGAACAAAACTATTAATTGGACAAAATAATATTCCATTGAAAGGAGGGACAATTTTGACTTTGAAGAAAACAACTGCAAAGTTCGTTAAGATTGTTGCAGAAAAATCATTAAGAAGAGATGCAAATAGCACTACCTGTACCGCTATCTATCAGCCTAAAGTACCGGCATCTCTCAGCAAATTCAAAAAAACAGACAAATCTGTTAAGTAAATTGTCAGAGTGTATCGCCGTCGGTCTGGCTCGTCCTTCTGTTATGCAGAATGAGGATGTTGAACTTTATGCATACGGATTCTATATATTGATTTCTAAACTGTTGTTCCTCATCATGGCGCTGATATTTGGAGTGATTCTGAACGTTGTTCTTGATAGTTTAGTTTTCTATGTCTTATTCAGTATTATTCGAGCTTATGCCGGCGGCGTTCACGCCCCCAAGTTATCTGCAATTCTAATGATTTCAAGAAATTGTTATTAATCAATTATAAAAGGAGTAAAGTAATGGCAGTATTAACCAAACCTAAAGGGTGTAATTATGTAATTGGAAATAATAATCGGAATACAATTATTTGTAGCAGAACTTCAAAGCAACAGCAAATGTTAGTTCGCAGTAATTCAAAAATGTTAAGAAAGAATAATGGAGTCAGTTTCTCAAAGTATAAAAACGAGGTAGTTAAGTGAATGAGATATAGAAAAAGCCTTAAGATAGTTACATTTCAATTGTTTAATGAACACACCAAAAAAGATATTCACTATAAAAGCTTTGACTGCGGAAACAAAAGAATCAATAAGTATTTGAAGGAACAGTCTTTTGATGACGTATTTTCAAATACATTTGTTTATATAGATGCTAATTCGGGTGAAATAATCGCTTTTGTTACCTTGTCTTGTTCATCAATTGAAATTTGTGATGAGAATACTTTTGCAGTTAAAGAAAAAGTTCCTACCGTCGATATCAAGTATTTTGCAATTTCAAAGGATTATCAACATATGCCATATGGCCAAGATAGTTCGCAAAAATTAAGTGACTTATTATTTGACGATATAATTGAAACCATACAAGGTTTATCTGACAAGTATTTCAGAGCAGGTAAGATCACTTTGACTTCATACAAAAGTACGACAAGCTTTTTTAAAAGACATGGATTTAAGGAATTAGGTAGTTCGAAGTTTTGTAGTTTAAAAGATGGCTGTATTCCATTATATTACGATTTATATATTCAAGAATGATAAAATGCAAACAAGATTAAGGTTGTTATAAAATAATTAATAATCACAGTTTTATTAGTGTATGTCTAACTTTTAAATGACAATAAGAGTATTCTTTATATATGCACCAATAGATTAATCATTTAATAGGAGTAAATATGAAAAGAAACTACAGTAAAAAAATATTCGTTTCTGCACTAGCAATTATAATTGTATTATTATTAACTATGACTATTGTTTTTTCATCACCTATTGTGAAAAGCTCAAAAATCAAGTACAATAATGAATCATCAGCTGAGATCGCAAATACAATAACAAATATGTCGTTTGAAGAAATATGTCAAGAAGTAAATGATCTTAGTGAAGAAGGAGCGGAATTATCCGATTTCATTACACATGCATCAGTTCTTTCCCAAAAATCTAAGGATTATGAATCAAACCAACTAGTGGAAATGATCACCGATACTAGCAATAGTGAGAACCTTAGGATTATTCTTTTACAAATACTTGAATACAATGAAGTTGCGCTTGACAGTGATAGTTTATCTGATTTGCATAGTATATTAAAAAAACAAGAAGAAAGTGAAAGTATTCTTCAAAATATTATATGGATATTGCCTCATAGTTCCGCAACAAATAAACTTATGGAATACATTGCACTTGGTAATAATGATGGGTTAGCATTCCAAGCTCTTAGAAGACTAAACATGGACGATTCAAATAAAGCTGTGATGATAGCAAATGATTTCTTGAAAAACAATATAGAAGGCGAGAGAAAAAGAATTGCTATAATGGTAATATCTCAGGATCTTAGAAAATCAAGCGATGAAAAAAAGAAGAACAGATGGGTTTCTTACTGTAATAACGAATTGAATAAAAGCGTACAATCAAACGACTATAGTCTAACATCTACTATTATCATTTCACTGTCAGATATGAGATATATTGGAGCGTTGTCATATCTGATTGAAAGTGATTTGGTAGAAGAAACTATGAAAAGCGCAGCAATTTCAAAAAACTATAAAACCATAATTGATGCCTTATCAAAAGAGCCTACAGATAAAGTCATTAAAACGGCAATAAAAGCGATGGAAATACGCCCGATTAGTGAAACAATATATGAGCTTAAAAAGGCCATAGAAAAAACTGAAAATAATTACGACTTAACGATAGTGTTATCTAAAACCGCAGAGCCAGCAAATAAAAGTTTTGACCTTGACTAGAATTAGGAGTGTTTAAATGAATAAAACAATAAAACCAATATTAATTATCGCTTTGTTTATCGTGACGGTCATCTCTTTTTCGACCTTATCATACGCAGCAAAAGGTTTTGAAGGATATGCCGTATATAGAGATCAAGCAGTTGGGGAGCATTGGCATGCAGCACTTATGAATTACGAGCATCCCCAAAATACAAATGCGGTTGTTCAAGCATCTAATATATTTAATACTGTGCGATATGGTACATGGGATAGTTTTATTCCTGGCGAAAAAGTGTTTAAGGGCTTTTATTATCCTTTTTCAGGCATACCATCATCTGACAAAAGAAATGATATAGTTGCGACTGCACAAGCTTTAGCCAATCAAAACATAACATATACTATTTTGCAACAGATCAATTATAGTTCAGGAAGCAACATAAAAGTTCAGCCGGAAGATATTACTTTTTCAAGATGTGATGGTGTTGTTGAATATAGCTATGAATACAACGGTATAAGAATATATGGCAACGATAATTATTGGGATATTTCAAAAAGAGGAAGTTCTAATAAGAATCATCATTCGGGAACGCTAATAACTCCGGAAGACCAAGCACAAATCTATATGATAGAGTGGCAACCTAAATATAAGATTGTATATGCGCTAAATTATGGAAATGGGAAGGTTTTGGATATTTGTGGACCTAGTTCAAGTGATGGAACTATTGTTCAGCAATGGTCTTATGTGAGGGCTAGCAACCAGAAATTCAGAATAGATTATAATATACTTGACTATTGTTATTCTTTTATACCTCAAAATGCTCTCAATTCTGCAATTGAAGTTCAAAACAATCTAAATGTAGTAGGTACACCGGTTCAAATTTGGACGGTTCCTAACAATGGATACTTAAATTCACAAAAGTTTAAAATTTATCAAAATTCTAAGGGCGCATATAAAATAGCCAGTTATGGTTCTGGGTATTCCAAGGTGATAAAACCTCAATATAATAATTCCAATAATGGTGTTCCCATCAATCTTTATAGCGATTCTAGTACAGATTATCAATACTGGTTTTTTATTCCAGCTTAAATTGTTTATGTTGATAATACAACAGGAAAGATTGTCTTCGGAAACTGGAAATTTAGGGCTACAATACGCGTTACCGATGCGGTTTATGCAAATGGGTAATTCAAGCGTAGATTTTAAAATATGGAAGCCGCAATAGATTACTGGATAGCTTGCTGACTGATTTCTTAATTAATTCATCGTATAAGTAACTCCCCAACTGATTTGTTAAGTTGGGGAGGTTTCATTTTAAAATATTTAAATTATATAAACCAAACCGGTAGTTGCAACAGATTATCACGCAACAGATTAGGCTGAGGACAGGTGCATATTATTGCTCCCATTCCGCGTTTCTTTTCTTCAACTTTATCCAAAACTTTGAAGGTACCGGCTTGATCGGCTGTTACTGAAAAACTTTGTTTAATCTCGATAGGATAAAGAACACCATTTTCTTCAATAATAAGATCAATCTCGCTCTCGGTTTCCACTTCAAGACCGTCTTTGCGAGTTACCTTTTTATCTCTGCCCCTATAATATGAGACACAATATCTGTAGTCAATGCCTTGGTTTGAATAAGATTTAAGTATTTCTGTTATTACATATGTTTCAAACATAGCACCGCTCATAGCACCATAAGCCAACGCTTCAGGAGTGAGCCAACGGGTGAGATAAGCTGCAAGACCTGTGTCTCTAAAATAAACCTTAGGAGTTTTGATTGCTTTTTTAAGTACAGATGGAGTATAAGGCTCCAGCAAATATACAATACCGGAAGCTTCTAAAATAGACATCCATTTTTTGACTGTTCCGGCATCTTTTCCTATTTCATCAGCTATATTGGCATAATTAAGCATTTGTCCTGTTCGTGCAGCTACTGCAATCATGAATCGTCTGAAATCATCTAAGTCTTGAACGGCTGACAGTTTACGAACATCTCGCTCAAGATATGTTTTGACATAACTGGAAAAGAATGATGACCAATTCAAATCAGGGTTTTGAAGCTCAGGATACCCTCCCTTATGAATTATCTCCCATATATTATCGGGAGCTTTGGCTGATTGACTGCGTTTTTTAACATAATCCATTGTAGGAACAAATGGCTCATTAAATGCAGATCTCTGAATCTCGCGCAACGACAAACCAGCTAATTCGACTATACTAACTCGACCCGAAAGAGATTCGGATGCATTTTCCATCAGTTCCAAAGGCTGTGACCCTGATAGGCAAAACAATCCATATTGGTTGCTTTCATCGCATTTAATCTTAATAAAGCGAAAAAGGCCGGGTGCCCTCTGAACCTCATCATAAAATGCGGGAGGAGGATTCAGCATTATAAACATATTGGGGTTTTCGTTTGCTTGCTCCTCAATGAAAGGATCGTCAATTGGTACATATTTCTTATCAGGGAATAAAGTTTTAAGCATAGTGGATTTGCCGGTCTGACGCGCTCCAGTTACCAATACACATTTAAATGTTTTTTCCGAGTTTTTAACCAGCTCTTCGATATTACGCTTAATATAGTCCATTAATTCACCTACTCAAAGCAATTATATCGACAAATCAGGATTTTATTTCTTGATTTGTCGATATTATATCATGCGGTGTTCTGATTGTCAAGAGCAGATAAAGTCAATGCTAAATGAGATTGTCAATATAGAAGCGAATCAATTCAACAAGTTTCATTTGTTCGTTTAACGGCATAGCTTTGATCAAGCAAACAATTTCATCGGTTTCCGAAGTGGGCGTGCCGACCAGATAAAAATCCGGAGTGTTTCCCATCGCGCTGCAGATCTTGAATATACATTCTGTTGTTGGCATATATTTGCCCCGTTCAATGTTTGATAAATGGTTCTTGGATATACCTAGTTTTTCCGCAAGCTTTTCTTGGCTTAGCCGCAATTCTTTTCTTCTTTGCATAATTCGGAGCCCAATTAGATTTTGGGTATTACTCATTGTTATCACCTCGGATAATTTTAGATTATCCTTTGGAGTTTTAACAGAATGTATAACAGAACAGTTTTGTTATATTATGAATAATCAGAAAGATTTTTTAACTGTTTTGAAATGATGTGAAATTCTACATTTATGCACGATTTTATTGCAGTTTGACAGTTTTATTGCTTTTGTTTAATCGGTTTTGCTATTCTGTCATTGAAAGGAGGGATAATAATGACTTTTAAGAAAACAACTGCAAAGGTCGTTAAAATCGTTGCGGAAAAAACATTAAGAAGAGATGCGAACAGCACTACCTGTACCGCTATTTATCAGCCTAAAGCACCGGCATCTCTCAGCAAATTCAAAAAAGCAGACAAATTTGTTAAGTAAATTGTCAGAGCGTATCGCCGTCGGTCTGGCTCGTTCTTCTGTTATACAGAATGAAGATGTTGAACTATATGCATATGGATTCTATATATTGATTTCAAAACTGTTGTTCCTCATCATGGCACTGATATTCGGAGTGATTCTGAACATTGTTCTTGAAACCTTAGTTTTCTATGTCTTATTCAGCATTATTCGAGCTTATGCCGGCGGCGTTCACGCTGATAAAGAATGGAAGTGTTTCTGTTACACATCCATTTCCATACTTTTGTGTGTTTTAGGCATAAAATTGCTCATTAACCTTGAGCCCACTTGTGTATATGTCAGCATGTTAATAGCATCTTCTCTTCTTATTATTATTTTTTCTCCTCTCGATACTGAAGAAAAACCTTTGTCTAAAAACGAGAAAGAAAAATACAGCATTATATCTCTTCTATTATTATTGATATATCTTGTTATATCTTTAGCTTTGATAATAACAGGTGTTCAAAGAATTTGTTACTCAATCTGTGTGGCAGTTTCATTGGAAGCGATTCTATTGAGTGCCGGTAAAATCAAGCAAGTGTCAAATAAAAAAAAGAGGCATACTATATGATACGAACACTAATATGGATAATAAAGTTAAAACTAATTTGATAATTTGGTTTTAATATAACGGATAATTGAAGGGATATTAATTGATTTTTATAAATAGTACATTGAAATTACTAAGAATCTAAAGCTTCAGCGTGTAAGCAAAAAGCTCTGATTAGTTGGGAGAATCTTTTACTGCATTTATCTATTTTTCAAAAAAGATGATAGTGTTATTTCAATAAGCGTATATGATGATTACTTAGATTTAGAATCGGCATATAATATATTATATAATCTAAATTTAAAAATATATCAGGAGGACTTTTATGAAAAATCAACGATACCAAAAAATCAGTTTAAAACTAACTTCGCTTTTAGTTTCAATCTTATTGTTGCTTCAAGTTGTTCAAATTGCTGCTTTTTCTGTCAATCTGATTGTTGATGAGCGGATAGATGATAGAATTGATACTGAGCCTGTTTCTTCAACTGAAGATAAAATGCCGGATATTGTTTGTGAGATAACTTCTAAACGGGAGGAGTTCTCCAAAGAATACTTACTTGAAGATGGTTCAATATGTTCAATAATATCTACACTTCCGATGCACAAAAGTGTTAATGGTAATTGGATGGATATTGTTGAATCGGAACAGTCTAATACTACTGTTAAACAGGTTTTAGAGGATATTCAATCAACAACAAATGCTGAACGCACAATTGAATCAAATAGATCTGGAATAAATGATGATACACAAAACAATGTTGTTATCAATTGGGTAGATAGTGTTTTGCTGCCAAGCGGAATGCATAAATTAGGCAATGACCCTTCATTCTTGATAAGGCCAGGAAGCGTTGGGAACTATTTGTCACAGAACAAGCTTGTTGTTTATGCAGCATTGTCCATAAACTGCACTATGAGTGATTCTTCTATTATAAGTCTATTAAGAGAGGATTCGCCTTGGACTTCCGCAACTCTGCCTATTGATTATGAAGATGTATTTGACAGTTATGAAAATATGATTTCATACAAAACTCTTACAGGTAACGGGTTATATTCGTGGGATATTACTGATCTTTATAATAAATGGGACAGAGGTGCCATAGAAAACAATGGCATTATTTTTACTAATAATAGTGATTCCACTTTTTATGTCGGTGCTACTTGTTTTGTGATTAGATATTTTGATGTAGAATCAAATGATTTGGATTTTACTTATCATACTAATGATTTAAATCGTTCTGGTATGCTGTATGTAAATGATATTACAAATACTTTCCGCATTGATCAAAAAATAATAAGTTTGAAGTACGGAAATGCTGAGTTTGAAGTTAACAGAAGCTATGATTCAGCTAATTTATCATACAACAATTATGCCGGAATTGGTATGAACTTTAACTATGAAAGCTCTTTAACTCTATTTAGCGGATTTGCTGAATGGAATATGCTGAACAGTAATTTGTCGAAATTTATTCCTTCTTCACCACTAGTAATAAACGGCGAATATCAAAAGTGGAATATAGTAGATAACAGCAATTCAGATATCGAACTCTGGATAAAAACTTCAGAAATCAGTGGTTACACTTCAAGTTCAAATGTTAACTACAGTAATTTATATATTGTATGTGATGGTTTAAAGTATTTATTTAATGCAAGCGGTAAACTTTTGTCAGTTAGAGATATTCAGTCACAAGCAGATATTTGGACATTTGCATATGATTCCAGTTCAAAATTGATATCTATATCTGAACCGAATGGTAATAAGTATGTTTTTTCCTATGCTTTAAATAGTGACTTGGGATGTGAATATATTCAACAGATAACGGCGCAAAACTCTGAGGATGACATATTAGAAACTGATGATTATGAAGAACTGAAAGTTAGTTTTTCAACAACATATGACTCTAACCTTAGTCAAACAACTCAAACAGCAACTTTTGCAAACGGAGATGTATGCACTTGCATATATGATGTAAATGGAAGATTAGTCAGCTGTTCTGATGAACAAGGAAACACATGTGAATTTGATTATGTAATCTATCCCGGAGGAGAAATCGGTTATCAGATTTCATGTTTTTCTTTATATCATGAGAATTCTTCTGCTCCATATTTTTCGATCGAAATCTCGGCGGATAGTACTTATCACAGACAGTTTATTTTTTTAGATGATACATCAGAAGATCTTTATTATGATAAGGATTATAAACTTGTAACATACAAAGATTTCAATGATAATTATAAATGTGCAGATTATGATAGCATGGGATTACTTGATCAGTATATCTTTGATTATTCTGGAGATGAATTGTTAATTAATCCTTCGTTTGAAGCAAGCAGAACACTGGCGCCCTGGATAAGAAGCAATTCTTTAAACACGGTACTTGGAAGGTCAAATTCTAAAAAGCATACCGGTTCATATTCAGCGAGAATCGGCAAAAGTGATGACTTGTGTGAAAATTTATATATATATCAGGATATTTCTGATTCTGAAGACATCATAGAATTTGATGCGGATAAAACATTGGTTTACGGAGCATGGGTGTATTCTGAAGGCGTAATGACCGATCCGGCCAGTTCAGTCAGAATAATAATCGAAGTAGCATCAACAGAAAACGTCGAACCAGAAAACATAACTGATTCTGATTATGTTCCATATGACAGTATTATATATGATAATTCTATTCAGTATGAATGGCAATTCAGAATGAAGGCGTTTAAAACTGAAGAAAGCTGCTTGATAAGATTCCGAATTGAGTATTCTAACCAGATTGGTCAGGTTTATGTTGACGATGCCACATTTTTTGAAGCGACCGAATCATTAACTGATTTAGATGGAATTATTACTTCTAATCCCATAGAATATACATTCAGCAATAACAATATTACAGAGGAACGTATCACTTGGGAAAGGGAGAATGAAAACGATATTTATATGTCTGCATCATATTCCTATAGTGATAGTGATACCAGTAAACTGCAAGAGCATGTAGATTATAACGGAAATTCAACATATTATAAATACAGTTCAAGAACCGGACAAAAATCAGGAACAGGGCACACACTTAACAACAATGTTATCAGTGATGTGAAAAGTTTACAATATGATGCTTCACATTTATTAAGAAGAGCAGAGCAAATCATTAAAAATGTTGAAACAAACGCCAATGTTACGCTTGATGTTGAATACTATAATTCTTCAGGCAGAGTTGAAGAAGTTCGGCATAATGGTGTTATACATGTTTTTGAGTATAATCCCGATGGCACTTTAGCGGGAACATATGCTGACAGTGATGCATTGCTTAATGGAAATAATGATGAATATTGTATGGATTATACATATTCAAACGGTGATTTAAGTGTTATTGATTATAGCAATGGCTACAGAATCAAATATTTAAACGGTACCAATCAAGGCAATACCACGAAAACAATCAGTTGCTACTCGGTTGATGGACAAAATGAAACACTTATTAAATCGTATGTTTATACATATGATGAAGACAATATGCTAAGCAGTGTATATGATACCCAATCGGGACTTACGATCTCATATACTAACTCTGATTTAGATTCTTATGAGTTATCTGATTATGATGTGTTATATGAAAAAACGAGCAATTCAGATGGAACTGTTGACGAAGAATACTGGCAAAGGGCTTATTCGGATTCTGAAAACACATCATTTGATACGGTTGCAGCATCTGTTACAAACGTCACTAATAATTCCGATGGAACGAGATCTATTCAGTCCACTACAAATATCGTTAAAAATACGAGATATTTTACTGACTCTACAAATTATTACCATGGATACTATGAATATGAAAAAGAAAGCGTTAGAGATTATTTTGACAGAATAGAAAGCAAGACAGTTGCTTCAAACTACCAAAGAGATAATAATCCCGGGAATCTTATTTCTGAAGTAAATTATGAATATGTTGATTTGGGTAATGGAAGAACAAGTGGCTTGGTTTCGGAATATACACAAACTTTCTATAAAGAGAATCCGAACTCAACAATTACCAACTACCAGAGTCTCGACAGAAAGTATGAGTATGATAATCGAGGTAATATTGCATTTGTTTATGAGGAAAACGGAAACAATATCACTCCGAAACAGTATTATGAGTATGATAATGCAAATCAAATAATAACCGAAATTGACTTTTATAATCATTTTCTTATTCATTATACATATAATGCAGGAGGAAACCTTACCTCAAAAGTATATCATAGTTTCCCAAACAATTTGTTTAATCTGACTACAAGGCAAATCATTTCTGTGGGTTCTGAAATAAGGCGAGTTACTTATCAATATGATTTGGTTTGGAAGGATCGTGTTGTAAGCTATTCCGATACTGGTTTTACTGATGACAATGTTGTCGATTCGGTCTATGAAACAATTTCATATGACAAGATGGGAAATCCTTTGAGTTATGTAGGAGATAAAACACTTGATTTAGCAAATTATAATGCCATTAATATTAGAAGCGCTCAAAGGATAATTAAGGGAAATTTGGAGTGGAATGGTAACCGATTAGTGTCTTTTGAAACTGACAGCAATAGATATGAATACAGTTATGACGCAAATGGTTACCGAACATCAAAATCACTTTACACTAAAACTGCAAGCGGAAATGATACATATACATATAATAAGACATCTATTATTGACTACATTTGGAATAACGGTGTTCTTTCCGGTATTCTTTACTCATCAGTAGACTCATCTGGACAAAGATACAATACTCAGTCTGCTTTGATCATTTATGATCAAGAAGGTGCACCAGCGGGATATGTTTCTTTTGAAGGTGTTCCATATCTATTTAAAAAAGATATTAATGAAAATATTCTTTCATTGGTATATACGGATGGAACCGATACATGCTCAATACAATATGATGCATGGGGTTCTCCGATGGTTTCACTTTCCGGAAACTGGATACAGCAGATTGTTACAATTTTAACATTAATGCATAGTCCTTCTTTATACCATGGTTATCTTTATGATTATGAGAGTGGTTTGTATTATAACCAAGGGAGATGTTATTCTTCATCTTGGGGCAGATATGTTTCTCCAGAATCACCAGAAAAACTGACTGAACGTTCAGATAATCCGTTGGACGCTAATTTATATTTATTCTGTAACAATAATACTGTTAATAAACTTGATACCGTTGCTTCATGGTCAAGAGATTATTCGGGTGTTGAATGGCAAGCAAATGGCTTTGATATTAGAATGAATGAAATGTTTGCTTCCAGATCAATTTGTATGATCATAGCAAATCAAATAATAAAGAAATATGGTTCATGGTCGCCGAAATTTGGATATAACTTTAACGAAATGAATGCATTAAGAATTTCGTCTGACCTGTTTGCACATTATGTCGGAAAAGCAGCTACAGCAGCAATTAATAAAGTTAATGCTTGCTGGGGAGACGGTTGGATATTAAATAACCAAAAAAGCGACATTATCAGAGTCAGAAACAGTGATCCTAATGCAGAGAAATATCTAAAAATATGGAAAGCGGCTCCAGAAATAAGGACATATGCGCTTAAAGAGGGAATATTTATTTCGCTCTAATAATTAACCTTAAGCCAAGCGGTGCTTTACCGCTTGGCTTAAGCCCGTTTGTCATACTCTTTATCTAAAGGAAATAAAACATGAAAAGAATAGTATCATTTATTTCTTTAGCTGTAATTCTTATATCACAAATCTCATTTGGTATAAACAATATTTACGCAATTGAGAATGTTGAGAAAGAAGACGCAGAGATAAAATCATTTATACATAATGCTGTTCAGATAATTCTAGAACATGATCGTAACAATGAATATGTTGCGGAAACAACTAAGAAAAAATTTAGTAACAATGAAGATAATTCAATCAAAAAAGAATCTCGGGAAAACTCCAGTCGCGATAACGAAGCTTCATTTTCCGATACTGCTTTTCAGACTTGCCGCTTGATTATCAAAGCATCAAAGACTCCCAACAAACTCAATTCAACAGGAATGGCAAGCGGATTCAGAGATTGGTATATTATTCAGTTTGAAAATGAGGAAAATGCAAAATCTGCATATGAGTATTATCTTTCAAAAGACGAAATAATAAAAGTAACGCCCGATATCGTTCACAAGAAGGCATATTATAACGAGACAGAAAACATTATAGACGATGCAGCTAAATCAGATAATCTGAAGGATGTGACAAGTCGGCTTAATTCGTGGGGCAGTATAAATACAGGTCTATATGATATTAAGGACTATATAGAATCAACTGTATCTGCTCCGCAAGAAATAATTGTAGGTCTTATTGATTCCGGAATTAATTACAATCTTGAATATTTTAATAACAGGATTATCAGAACATATGCAAACTATTCGGGAACCGGAGACGAAAACGATGAAATGGATAATGAAGGTCACGGAACCATGGTAGGAAGTATAATCGTTGATAATACTCCTTCAAATGTAAAAATTGCCGCTTATGTTGACGGCGGATTAATCGGCACAGAATCTGAGGAAGCGCTTGCCGTTCTGGATGCGGTTAATGATGAAGTTGATATTTTGAATTGCAGTTTCGGTCAGAGTAACGAATCCGGATTATTGGGAGAAGTATTATACTATGCCCATGAAAAAGATATCCCTGTTGTGGCTGCCGGCGGAAATATGTCGGAAAACATACGTATTGATGAGGCAAGTTGGCCGGCATGCGATGAAAAATCTGTTTCTGTCGGCGGACTTTCATACACCGGTATGCCTGCAAGTTGGAGTGCCTATGGATATGGAATGGATTTGCTTGCGCCGTGTGAGAACCTTCCGACACTATCTAAAAATGACAGCATCAAAAATATGAGCGGCACATCATTTTCGGCTCCTCTTGTTGTTTCGCTTTTTACCCAGTTAATGACAATGTATCCGGAAATGTCTAATGAAGAAATAGAAAGACGGATTAAGGCAACAGCTGATTCTACGGATTTGTTTTATGATTGTGGTTTATTCGGCTATGGTGTTATAGATGCAGTCGGCGCATCGGGAATCAATCGCTTAAATACACCGGTTTATGATAAAGCTTCCGGGAAATATCTTGACGAAATAAGTGTTGAAATAACCGCTGATCCGGGAGCTGAAATATACTATACGCTTGATGGTTCATATCCATCCAAAGAGGACGGAATTCTTTATACTGCTCCGGTATCAATATCAGACGACTGCCCATATTTAAAGGCAGTGGCATATAAAGAAGGCACAATGAGAAGTGAAATGGCAAAATCTTTATATCGGCTTCAAAGGCAGGGAACAGACGATATGTTTATAATCTCTGCAGGCGGTCAGATTTTGTCATATACCGGTGATGTATTTGATTTGGTTATTCCTGAAAGAATAAACGGAATTACGGTCACAGGCATCGCCCGAAACGTTTTCAGCGAATCCGCATTGGCAGGCGTGAGTTTTCCGGATACTCTGTCAGAAATATCAGAATATGCCTTCGAAAATAATAGAAGTTTGATGCTGGCGGATGGCAAAAATATAGAAACTATAGGGCAATATGCTTTTAATAACTGCAAGTCGCTGACTTTAATTGATTTTCCCTCAGTTGAATCAGTCGGCAGTAACTCTTTCAGCTCGTGCGCTGCATTGCCCGGCATTGTCTTCCCGGAATGTAAAGAAATGGGTTTTTCAAGTTTTTCGGGTTGCTACAGTATGCGTTATGCGTATCTTCCGGAAGTAACCGTTTTCAAAGGCCAGGTATTCAGAGGCGCCACAATGCTGACCGATATTTATTTGCCAGAACTCAAAGAATTAACATGGACAGCGTTGAACCCCGGCGATTTTGCCTATTGTGATATTTGCGATGTGCTTGATTTGCCAAAAGTCAAAGCAACTCAAAATGGCACCTTTTCAAGTGCATACTTAAAAAGAATGGAGTTTTCTCAGATACAGAGTATTCATCGTTTGAATATGTTGGGAATTCACAAAATGGATACCGATAATAAATTGGTATCTTTGGTATTGCCCTCTACACTTGAATCTGTTCAGGGCATTACGGAAGGAACAATATATAATGTGTACGGCACCCGCGGCACCTATGCCGAGCAATGGGCAAATGAAAACGAATTTGAATTTATAGAAATCACTCCCGAAACAGCAGTAATAACCGATTTGCCCGATGAATTCTATGACTATATGAGATATCTCTATGCCGATGTCGTGGGTTTTAATCGAACATATCAGTGGTATGGTTCATATTCAAACAGGAATACAGGCGGTACTCCTATTGAAGGAGCAAATGAAAGAAAGTTCGTCCCGAAAGATAATGAACAGTATCCGTTTTATTATTGTGTTGTTACAAGCACCGATGTTGGCTATGACCCAATTGAGATTCGCACAGGTGCAAGCAGATATATGGAGTTCAGTGGCGAAATACCGCCAGCAGATTATTCGGCTCTTGATAAGATTCTTTCAACGATTCCCGAAGATTTGAGTATATATACCGGAGACTCTGTTGCGGTTTTGAACAGTATTATTGAAAGCATTGATTACAATCTTGATGCTTCCGAGCAGGATACAGTCGATGGTTATGTTGAAGCAATAAGTAGTGCGATTGAAGCACTTTATCTTGAACCTATTATAACTATAAGCAATACAAAAGTTGTAAGAGGTCAAAAATTGATATGGAATGTAACCACGCCGAAAAATGTCGTATGGCTCCAATTTGTCGGCACGGACGAAAACGGTAACACTTATACCGCTTATTATAAATACAGCAATTACAACAAGGAAACTACCGAAGCTTCGGTAACAGATATCGACAATTTAAGAATCTGGAATATCCCGATGGTATTCAACTATGCCGGAACGAACCTGACAAACAAGCAGAATTGGAAGATTGAATATAAGGTTAGCGGTTCTTCGGAATGGAAAACCGTCCGTGTTTCTGACGGGTTAGGCGGCAAAAAGGATTATTTGCAAGATATACTGGTTGGAAAGAATCAGGAGGTATTGATACCGCCAACACCGCATTATAGTAAATATGAATTGATAAGTGTTTTACCCAGTAGCAAAACTGTTTCAAAAGGTGATACCGGAACATTTACAGTCACCACAACCGATGATGTATCAAAAATTCGTATCGGATATGTAAATCCGGATACGGGAAAAGCCAAGACCGCGACATATCAGACAATATCGACAAATGTGCTGAGCCACGACAACAGCGACGGCTTGTCAGTCTGGGTTATTAAATATAAGTTTTCCTCACCGGCCGACAATGATGCTTTCTTTGTCCAGTGCAGAGGATCAAATTGGGGCAAATCCGAAGCGGTTGAAGTCGAAGTAGAATAAAATAGATTAATTAAGGCTTTTATTCTTAAACAACTCTTTGTTTAGTTGTTACTATAATTGTTCTGATTCTTTTAAAATGAATATAAGGAACGTCGATGAGCATATAATTTCTTATTCGGCGTTCCTGATAAAAGATACTTTTACGGAGTATAGATTATGAAACATATTAAATTTTCAATTCTTTTGCTAATCTTGATAACCGTCTTATGCTCTTGTAGTAAATATCGAAAACATGAAATGCTTGATGTTCAACCGGAAAGTGAGCAGAAAAGCTCCACAAATACATATTTACCTTCATATAGTATTGAAGGTCAAAATGTTGTAGCAGATTCATTTGAAATGCATATTCCTGAGAATTATTCACTAACAGATAATGGTAATTCATTGAGAGCTGAAAACGGAGAAAACCATTTTAATATTACAATAGAAGAACATAACTATACTGATGATGATTACGATAAATATTTATCCGAAACTATTTTAAGTTATAGACAGAGGGGAGTTGAGGTGTCTGAACCAGAAACGGTTACCATTGAAAACTATGATATACAACGAGTCAAATTATCATTTATACCTATGCAAGCATATGGGTATTTCATTGATCAAGGAGACAGAGCATTTTTGATATCAGTTGTTTCAAATGAAGAAAAAGTATTGCAAGATGAAGCTGATAATTTTATTAAACAATTAAGCATTTCATTCTAACAAGAAAATATTAGACAGATATGGGAGAATTCATAACTATGTATCATAAAGGAAAATCATGTTTGTTTCACAGCTTATCGAAAGAAGTATATAATTGGTTAAGCAACCAGCCAAATGTTAAAGAAGAAAGCATAACTGATTGGCTTTTGTATAGTTCAAGCAAAAGATGTCCTAAAATCATATATAAAGCATTTACAAGAAATGAGGAATCAAACAATGGCGCTGATTGGGAGTGTTGGATTATTCGAGGAAACAATCATTATTTTAAAGCTTATCGATTTTTGGTTCAAGCTAAAAAAATATACAATAAAAAAACTACTATTCTGCAATTACATATGGAAATATTAATGGTAAGCAAATTGATCTGCTGATTGAAGCATCAAGTAAAAGAAGAGCATTTCCAGTTTATGCATTTTACTCATTAACTAGAGCGGATTTAAATGAACAATTATTAAATTTTAAATACATATGTACATCATTTCTATATAAATGTGAGCACTGTGTAAATGGAGTTTATATTTCTCCGGCAGTTTCAATCAGGAAAAAATTCATTGAAACGCCAAGGAGAGATGTTATAGATACCGAATTGATTAACAATTCATTAGGTTTGTCCTTGTTCGACTGCTTTTTTTATCCATGTAACATAGTGGATGATATGTTGACCCACTTGAATATGTCATTTTTAAAAAACAATATCGGCAAATACGGAAACGATTCATTTTATGAGCAAGGATTCATATATAATGAAAACGAAATGCCTCGATATGTTTCCACAATTATTAGTCGAAATGATGAGGACACTAGTTGGATAGAAAACGAATTCTCTAATGATTTAAAAGATATAAACGGAGTTTATATTATGGATTGTAGACTTGATGACAACATCACAAATGATTTTTAAGATTTAGCAACCGAACCCCAATCCATATGTTTGACATTTTTAAGATTCCTTAGTCGATTATGATTATTAATCAGATATAAGCAGTAAGAAAATGTTGTTGAATTGCTTGAATGCACATTTCAAATATATGCTGCTGAGCAAAACTTTTGAAGCTTAAAAAAGTTAATTTTTTAATATATAAGTTTTAAAGGATTATTATATTCCATTTTTTCCAATTAAAGGAGGTAACTAAAGTGGCTGGTGGTTTTATCCTTCATTTATCAGACTTTCACATAAGAAGCGAGCGAGATCAGAGCAATTGTATTAAAAAGGCGTTTGAGAAACTGTCTAACACATTAAAATTGGAAAACATAAAAATTGATTATCTATTCATAACTGGAGACATAATAGATAGTAAAAATTTGCATATTACGGTAGCGACTAATAACGAGGCTAGTTTTGGCAAGTATATTATTGAAGAAGGCAGTGGAAAAAAAGCTTTTAATCAAGATGGTTTTAAAAAAGAGGCATCATCAGACAATAAAAAAGCGTTTGACAATTTGCTAATTGAAGAAATTAAAGAACGTTTTAATTGCGCTCGGGAAATAATAAGCGACTTAATTGATAAACTGGACATCACTGTTAGCAAAGTAGTTGTCTGCTGCGGGAATCATGATACTTTTTATCCATTTAGTTATGACTGTACCGATATAATATGTGGAAAAAATGAATCAGGAAACATGATTTATAATGGCGAGATATTTAAAGAAATACTTTTTTCTCAATTCAATAGCTTTGTAACTAGTATGAATTTTGCAAATAAAAAATGTAACCATGATGGAGTTTGCTGTTTAGAAAACCTTAATGTTCTTGTACTTAATACAAATTGGCCAACTCCGCGTTCTATGAAAAAAGAAAACTCTTGCGTTTATTGTGAGTTGATAAAAAATGTTGATAAAGACAAATATAATAGTGGTTTAAATGTCATATTAGCACATAAGCCTTTATATGAAATATGTGAGGAAGCAAGACTTCCATACAGTCGGTACTCAAATGCTGATTTCATGAAAAGGATAAAAGAATTCCTTGGAACTAATGGTGTTTATTTTTGCGGTGACAAGCATACTCGTAGTATTCTAGGAGAGAATTTCCATGATATACCTCATTACATATGCGGTGAGCCTTTTTATCTCGATGAAGGAAAAAAACTTGAATTCGAATACAATTTAGTTCAAGTATTAAATAATAGTATAGGGGCAGAGAAAAAAGTACATCTTGAACAAAAGGATAATGGAGAATGGAAATGCACCATTCGTCCTCAAGATAAGGTTGTTGCCGAACTTTTTGAACTAAGTAAACCCTACATTCGAAATAACTATGCTACTATTGTCGGCAATCTATCAATTTTCGAATCGTGGGAAAATACTTGTTCCGAAATATATGAATGGAAAAAAACTAAGAATAAGTGTTCGAAGTCTATGGTCATCTACGATCAATTAGTAGCTATTTTTCAAATCATATGTAAATATCGAGAAGAGGGCAAACGATATTGGCATGGATTTAATATATTTCGTAAAGCCATCAGTGCTGTTGTTCATTATGAAAAAGGAGAAAAAGGAGAAAAAACAGCAAACAGGAATATTATGAATATAAAAGGTGAACATGGTTCAGGTAAGAGTATATTCTTAGCTTATTTTTTTGGTTCATTATTATATTATTATTACTTTGGTAATTTAGGAATGTTACCCTGCTATTTCAATTTAAATGCTAAGGAAACATGGGAAACAACAAAAAAAGGAGAAACATATTATTCGGCTGTAAAATCCATATTTGAAAAATTTATTAATCGACTTGCAGAAATTGCAAACAAAGAACAGCAGAATGTTTGTCTAATAATAGATGGCTTGGAAGAGCAAGATTGTTGGAGCTTCTCCACAGAGGATAGTGTCGGAAGAGCAATTCTGGACATCATTTCCAAGCATGAGAACATCCATTATATCATGTCCTTTAGTCAATCAAAGGTCCCATATTTGAAAAATACAATGCCGGCGATTGAATACGGTGACATAAGTGATTTAATATTTTTTAACCCTATGAATATTCAATATGATAATATTGACGCTTTAAACAAGTATCTTGAGTCTTGTAGAATAATTGGAAACCTCATTGAACAAACAAATTCTAATTATACATATCAAGTTAATGATGATTGTTCCTTTGTTTCATATGAACAAATTAAACAACTTAATAAAACCACTGTAAACTTTCAATTTTTATATGAAAATAATGCATTCTTAAAAGAATTATTAGATAATCAAAACATAGACAGCAGTAAAGTTTATTCTTATTATATATCACACAATAATCAAATATGTCGTAATGAAATTGGTTATGATTTTATTGATTTTGCTCCGGATATTGCGTATCTATTTTCTTATAGAGGATACACTTATGAGCATTTAGCTAGAATAGAAACAGACGAATCTATAGCCGCTCATATTTCAAACAGAATCACAAGTCATCACGATGGATTATATAATGCATTTCGGCTTGTTAATAAAAACAAAGATGTAAGAGACTATTTGGTTGCTTTACACTATAATCGAGAAATGCGATATTATGTCGAGAACCCTAACATTGAAATCAATAAAAAAAGCATTTTGAATGATTTCATCACTAATGATGTCGTAGTCTACATAAATAATCAATGGTCTGATTCAAACAAGTTTTTAATAGCTTGTAGTTATTTGCTTCAGAGAAAAGAAATATCATATCATTTACTATTGATGCTTATGTATATTGTACATTGCATAACAATTAGTCCATTTGATAGAGCGAGTGCTTGTGATTCCATAAAAGAAGCTTATGTATATTCGTTGCCGAATAGCGTTAGTAATTTTGAAAGTATACCAATATGTGATAATGATCATTGGAAAATAAACGGCTATATGAACAACTCAGAATCTGTAAATCATTTTCATAAATTGTCTTGTCTTCGTACAATTGTTTTATACTCATATGCAGAACGAAACGAAATGGAAATGATATATAAACTATTCATAGACAGTGACAATTTTAAATTGCTTAACAGACAGTTTCTAATGCTTTACTATGGAGATATCACAATAAAGGGTGGTCAAGTAGACAAAGTATTAGTGCCAGGTAAAGACATAATATACGATGGGTTTGATTTTTTTAATACATTTAATGCTTTATATTCAAAAGTAATAACTCGCAAAAACGATCCGCTTTATATTTTTAATCTCCTGACACTTGTTGATTTAATATTGAGTAGGTTGTTTAATAATAGTAATGAAAAAAGCATGTTTAATAATAACAAGCATAAAGTGAAAAGAATACTGAATGACATAGTTGAAGAAATCAACAAGTTTATAAGAACTGAGTCATTATACGAAAATGGAAAAGCTGCATATGAATATTTAGCGGAAAAGAAAGATGTTATATGTAAATATGCTATACAGATTACAGATAGTACCAATTATGATACTAAGTTGTAGACAGAATAATTCTGCGAGTAACAGATTGATAAAACGATTGAACCGGAGCATTGTATTAGTAAAAGCTCCGGTTCTTGGGAAAATCTATCAAACAATAATTGTATACAGCATTGTTCCTTCAAAACATTGGTGCATGAAGTTTCTGGCATTATCTTCGCTTATTGGTAGAATATAAAAACAAGACAATTTGAGGCAATAACTAAATATTACAAAATTTGATTTAATTGGAGAGAAATAAAATGGCACAACCATCCTTAAGTACTTCTTTGTTAGCTTCTTTCGCAACACTAAAGGGACTTTCAGATGAGAAAAAATACCAAAGTCCTTATCAACTGCTTCAAGAATTTATTAGGTATATAGTTGAGACGGAACATTTGCACTCTTTTTCAAGCGCTGAAATGAAGCATTTGCTTAACAATAACTTCAGTTTTCAGATTCCAGAAGCAGTTATTAAGTCAGC
>JAEEGL015569654.1_pt1 | contig 27319 bp, 53 predicted proteins | sample 9134231 | NCBI WGS metagenome assembly JAEEGL01 (sample SAMN16246548, study PRJNA631951) | gut metagenome | biome: gut microbiome; feature: rumen; material: fiber-attached | host: Bos | place: Iran: Karaj | collected 2018-10
AAGAACGGTAATCACGCCGTACAAGAATGTGATATTAGCGATTGGGGTAAATATAATAGTTCAACTTTTTTTCTAATACACCATTACGAAATTTGAAAACTATTAAATTTTCTGCTATAATATATATATAAGGTTGAAAAAAGAAAGAAATTTTTGTGAAAAAATACCATTCCGAATTTTGACAAACCTTATAAAATGTGATATAATATATATGTAAGGGTTAAGAAAACAACATACTGAATCAACCTTAAGGGGCGGCTTCCTCTTGCGCCGCCCCGCGTGCAAAAGCGTAATCATGCCGATGAGTAACAGCTTAAATCCGCCCGTGACCGCAGCTGTGAAATTCCGACAGTCACAAGCCTGTACAAAGTGAGAGTGCGCTGGTAGTTTATACTTTCTACCAACAAATTAAAAAAGTAAGACGCCAAGGGAGTCGCCTTCACGCGGCGGCGTTGTTTCTACTGAGTACTCCCTTGTCCTTTGACAATTTCATAAATAAATATACTACTTGAACTCAGTGTAGAGATGCTAAACTAGCATCGCTGAGGCGCAGGCTGATAGAGTTACCCAGGACTACGAAACAAGGATACTTGCGGATAGCTGGCTGTGGAAGCGGAGTGATCCGTGGAAAGAAGACCTGAGAGGTCAACGGCTGAGAGAATACAGTGCGGCGCTTCGGTTATCGCAGATAAAGGTAGCATGTGGGTCGGGGATGTAATAGACGCTCCTGTGGAGAAGAATCCAAGTTAGGGACTTAGCTGGTGACTGCGTCCACTCCTTGGAAATACCAATAAATCCTTTTGCCGTGAAGCGGTGAAAACCGTGTATAAGACCTGCGTGTCGCGTACGAGTAGCCTAAGGCAAGACCATATGCAGAAAGAAAAAATTACACAAGTGTGATAGGTTAAAGGCACTTATATTCTAATCCGTACAGTGGGTGAAAGTTGAGGGTAGACATTCCCTTATAGATTAAATGCTTTTAAAGCAATCGCCAAGGAATGGCGGGCGACTACAGTAATTCCTGGTTATTGAGGACGGAATTTGCAACTCCGTACATGGCAGTAACTATCTATTGACTGAATATATTTGAAGGTAGCTAGAAGTAAGATGAAAGTCTCTTGTTGTATATTTATTTATGAAATTGGGAAAAGGAGGTATAGACCAATGATTATTTATAGCGAAAAGACAGAACAGAAATATGATAGTGTTGAGGACTGTCTGGAGGCAGAAAAAGCCTACGATGAAGAGCAAAGACAAAAAGAGATGGAGCAGGAAGAGAAAGAGCAGCGTATTCGTAAAGCGTATGATAATGCGATTAAGGCTTTTGATGAATATCAGGAGGCTATCGGCGCTACAAACGGAGACGTAGCTTTTGCAGGTCTTGACTTTATTATGGAATGGGTGCTCGGAAAGGAAAACGAAGATGACCAAAGAAGAAAAGCTTAAAGTACTTAAATTCAGATTACATTTTATAAAGGAACGCGGGAAATCTACGGACTCACCTGGCGTAATGCACAAACTTGAAAGACAGATTAGAAAATTGGAAGGTAGTCACTGATTACCTTCCCTTTTTTATGGTAATTTGACTTTTTTCTAATTTTTTAGTATAATATATATAGAATAGGAAAGGAATAGGTAATAAAATGGCTCAGGTTTTGAAAGTAAAGGAATGGCAAGGCGCCAGCGGTAATTGGTACGTTGGCGATGTAGATACATGGACAGGTTGGCATAGTATTGCCGAAATGTTCGGTGTTGATATGGACGGATATATTGATATACTTGTTGAAGATTATCATGCACTAGTTGAGATACCAGAGGGTGATTTTATCCTGTTTTATTGGGCTAAAGATGACTATAAGTATGCCCATAAATTTTTCTTGGATGTAAATAGAGTTGCAAGAAATAAAAGCTGGAAAGTAGAAAAGAAGGTGTGGAGGTAATCCTATGAGTAGAAGTTATAGGAAGAATCCAATAATTAAATATGGTGGTTGGATTAGCAAACGTGATGCCAACCATAAGTTTAGACAGTATTTGAAGAAGACGGATGATGAAGGCGCACCTCCAAAAAATTTATCAAAAAGGATAACTGAGAGTTGGGATATAAATGATATAGTAGACCGCTGTTCTAAAGAGCAAGCTGAGTATTGGTATAATTATCATTCTCAGGATAATGGGTGGTTTCAAGAGAAGTATCCAACATTGGAAGATTACTTAGCAGATTGGGAGAAATGGTATAGGAGAAAATAATGGCAGTTTATGTATGCGGCGATACACATTGTACACACGACATAGAAAAATTGAAGAAGTTTAAAGATAGCAAAGGCGCGCAGTTAACGAAAGACGACTACGTAATCGTATGTGGTGACTTTGGCTTACTTTTTGATAACCCCGCTGTACTCACTTGGAGAGGAGAAGTTGGTCAGTCTATTTCTTCCTGTTCAAAAGACAATAATTGGAGTGAGCGCGAGCTTAGCTTACTTAAATGGTACGATAATGCGCCGTGGACTACTTTATGGGTAGATGGTAACCATGAGAACTTTGATAGAATAGAGTTATATCCTATTTCTGAATGGCACGGCGGCCGTGTGCAAAAAATCTCCGATTCAGTTATCCACTTAATGCGTGGTGAGATATATGATATTGATGGTTATTCCTATTTTTGTATGGGCGGCGCGCAGTCTACGGACAGAGGAACGGTAGCTGGTACAGAATGGAAAGATGAAGGCATTATATGGTGGAGACGTGAAATACCAACTGACGTTGAATGGGAGTATGCTCATAAAAATCTTGCTTCTCGTGATTATAAAGTTGATTTTATAATCACTCATGATGTACCTAATGGTGTTGATATTGGAGCGTTTGGGTACAGGTCAAGTGAAGTCAGTGAAGAGCTTGAAACAATTAGAATTGTAACCGGCTTTAAATGGTGGTTTTGTGGGCATATGCATATTGACCGTGATTATTTTTGGAAACATTTAAGTGTTCTCTATAATAGAGAGCCAGTAGATGTAAAAGAATATACAAATTGGGAGAGTGAACATGAACTTGTTTGAAGAAACGTGTGATGCTTTCAAGCAGCACGAAATTGAATGGGAAGAAGTAGTATGGATAGGCGGCAATGACTTTGAAATACCCTTACGTGATTTTATTCGTCTTGCTAAGGAAACAGATTACGATGAAGGATATGGAAGACAATGGATAGCTTCTGACCTTACAATAATCACATTGAACGGCCGCTTTATACGTGAAGAATATGACGGGCTTGAATGGTGGAAGTTTATTCCAAGTGTTGTTCCATACCATAAATATTCCGATGTTACTTCGCTGAAAAGTGAAACAGGCTGGCAAACGCTGGCTGAAATATATAAGGAGGAACGTAAAAATGCCCTTAGTTGACATATTTGTTTGGAGCTTTGCCGCAATATGTATAGTTCTTGTGGCAATTATATTAAATGATGGTCCGAAGATTAAATAGAAAGGAGCAAACTATGAAAAGTGTAGATATAGAAATGTGGATTCATGATGATTCAGAAGATAAGTATCATTTAGATGTAGATTTAATACAAAACATCAGTACAGATGTTGAAGTTCCTATTGCAAAACAAGTTTATATGTTTATTAACTTTCTTCGGGCGCAGACTTATACAGATAATGTAATTAATCAGTTTATTAATATGAAAGCAGTAGAAAATGGAGATTGGTACGAATGAAGTGTGCGAATGGTAATAAAGTAGAAGAAAAAGGTCAGTGGATTGGTGAGGGATTACGTCCAGGTTGGAAATGTTCTATTTGCGGTGAGCACATAGTATTAGATGTGTTTAGATGGGGTAAGTTTTGTCCCAATTGCGGTCACCCAATGGAAAAGAAAGTTATAGTGGAGGATTAGAATGAATCCAGAACTGGCTTATCAAAAGAAGTTACTTGATTGGATAGCTGATAAACCAGACTTACGTCGTGCGATTCTTCTTCACTTTGACTTGCCGTTGAATAAGTCAATCTGCGCGGCAGGTGATACGTGGGAAGATTTATATGGCTATTTAGTTGAATCAGGTATCGTAGCTGCTTATGAAAAGGAGAAAGCAAATGCAGGAAATAAATGATATTAATGCTCATATTGCCAACTTGGCACATCAAACTAATAAGGTAATTGCAAAGTACGCACAGCTTGAAATGTGTCGTATTAAGAATGTTGTTGTTAAAGATGATGGTCATGTAGATTACTTAATCAACCCAGATGCGCTTTTGAAAGAGAAAGCAAAATATAAAAAGAAGATGGAACTTTTGTTGGATGAGATTAAAGAAGCAACAGATGCTCGTGACCAGCTAATGGTGGATGATGAATAAATTATTGACGGTTGATAAAGTGCCTCTCTATGGTATCTGTGATTTTAATGGACAGAAGATTGTTAAGTTAAAGGCAGATAATAGCGGTGTTTATGTAGCGTTTTGGCCTTATGATAAGGGATTCGGATTAACGTATATGGACAATGCGGCTGCGCAGTCTACGGTTTGCAACTACACAGGCTATAGAGCAGCTGAACCAGTAGAGATTGAAAACAACGTGGTAAAGTCCTTTACTGAGGTTGAGTATAAGGTGGTTGAAGATGAGTAATTTTGACTTGATTAAAAGTGGTTCTTATGCAATTGTAGAAGAAATTCTGCTTGAATTTGCTAATGAAATAATTGAAGATTTCGGTGATTTCACAATGCCTAACCATGTGCAGGTAGAACGCTTCTTGGATGCAGATTCAAAATTTGACATTGACTGCGAAAATTGATATAATATAATTAGAATGAGAAAAAATTTTTTGGAGGTATTTTTATGTATTACGCTTATATAGTGAAGGCCGCAGATGGTGACGTGTATAAAGGACTGGTTGCAGGTGACAGCTTTGTTAGTGCTATGTGCAAAGTAGATGACTACTATGATAGCGCTTGTGCTACATCGGTATTGCTTACCTGTGTTACAGCAGGGGAATGTTACGATATAGACGATGTTAATGAAGGACTCTGCGACGACGATGACGAAGATGAAGAAGAAGATGACTACGATGAAATGCACGGTGATAGCTGTGATGGAAATGTTACTTTTGAATTTGTAGATTCTCATGTTGATACAGATGAACTTGAAAAACTTATGCTTTTGTTTAAACGCTTTGAAGAAGAAGAATAAGGAAGTCGTGTTCTGTACAAAAGACAAATAGTAATTTGAATATTTTTGAAATTTTTAGTATAATATATATAGAAAGGTTGAGAAAGGAAGAGAAAATAAACAGAGTCAATGCCGTTCTTAAGGACTTGAAATCAGACTCGTCTCAATCTTTTACGAGAGAAGTACCACTAAGGATTCTGGTGCGTTTAAAGAGTAGATTTGTGGGTGGTTCTGCCGCTTCTCTCAATATATGATAGGGAGCAGAGTAACGGTGCCCCTTCAGAAACATATGATTTGCCTAGTATGTGTATGAAAAAGATTAGAGTATGGCAACTACTTGAGAATCTACGCCGCGAATCCTCGGAATATAGTTCATGGGGAGAGAATATCGCTCGGCCGCCGCAAGAACCGTATGCGCATCGGTTTTAGTCATTCTTGCATAGGGGAGCGAAGAGACAGGTTCGACTCCTGTTGTTCCGGAAGCTTTAGGCGGTTATCATAACAGTAGTGAGCCTGGCTTTGACCCAGGATGCGCAGGGGCGGCACCTGCACCGCCTGCCAAAGAAATTTGAGTCAGAAAATATTTTTTGACTAATTTAATAAAGTCATATCTATAAAATACCACTTATATATAGAACAAAGTGGGGTAAAAAGATATGGAAACTAAAGTATGTAGTAAGTGTGGAAAAGAAAAACCTATAACTGAATTTGCCTTTAGAGATAAAGCCAAAGGCACACGGCGCGCAGAATGTAAAGAATGTATTAGTAATCGCCAAAAAGCAAAATATCATGCTCATAAAGAAGAATTAAATGATTATAAAAAACAGTGTAAATGTGCGAAATGCGGCGAAAGCAGATTTTACTTATTGGATTTTCACCATGTTGACCCTTCTAATAAAGTTGAAACTGTTGCTAGATTATCTACTTCTTCTAGTATGGAAAGAACATGGGAAGAAATTAAAAAATGTATTTGTTTATGCGCTAATTGTCACCGTGAATTTCATTATTGTAATGATAAGTTTGGAACTACCTTACAAGATTATTTGAAAGATGATTTTGTTTTACCAGTATAACTGGTAATATGGGAATATAGTACAATAGCAGTACAAACGGCTGTTAACCGTTGAACGGAGGAGCGTTACCTTCTATTCCCGCCAACGGTCTTAAACCTACGACCAACCGTTAACATGGATTAGCAACTAAACTACCACCGGCACTCAACCTCGGCGTCCTTAGAGATATGCGGGTCAGTGATATGTGGCTTGTGGAAAACGGGATATAAGGAAGCAAAGTAAGTTGCATTTTTGCCCATATAACTCAATGGTAGAGAAACGCCCGTTAACGGCGGATGTAAGGGTTCGAATCCCTTTGTGGGCCGCGTTAATACCTGCAGCAAAACGGGTTTACGCAGATGTGCGGTTGGCCGACCTTAAGGCACGGTTTATAAACCTATTTTTTCCTCCAGTTTGGTAGAGTACGTCGCGGAGGTAAACCTAAACTACCAAACCTTAAGGCATCATCGCGCGATGGAGCAGAGGTAGCTTGCCTGGCCCATAACCAGGAGGTCGGGGGTCCGAATCCCTCTCGCGCAACCACAAATTAACTAATCTATTTTTTCTTTCTGTTAATGTAGACACACCTGGGCATGTGTGCGTAAACTGCCCCACCTCCTTTCAATTGAGGTAAGAGGTTATAAAATGGGATATGAAGAAACGATTAGAAACTTACATGAAGAAGTTAAGTTTATAGAGGATATAGACAGGAAAATAGAAGATATAGATAAAGGTACTGCGGCAATTCTACTTAGAGATGCGTCGTATGTACTGAGAAGTTTAGCAGGAAATTTGGAACAAGAAATTGAGAACGAACGTATGACTAAACTTCCATAGATATGGGGTTGTAACGGTTTCGAGCGGCATTAAGTCCGAAGTGACCTTGTCGTGAAGTGGGTTCGACTCCCACCAACTCCACCAGCTTACATGTAAGCATGGGCGCAGTCGCACTCGCATTGATTACGTATAAGGTGCGATCGGTAGGTAGTGACGGATAGGGGCTGCGTAAGCCGTCATTTTTTAAGGGCGTTGGATAGCTTCCCGTAGCAAGAGGTAGACCTGAATCTACAACTCTTCCGCCCGTTATTGGATATGCGCTCGTGGCGGAATAGGCAGACGCAAGGGACTTGGGGCAGTAGTGTAAAGAACACGCTCGGAAAGTAAGAGCCTTGAAATCTAAGGGCGGTACTTAGATGCTCCACTAAAAATCCCTCGGTCTTACGACTGTGCTGGTTCGACTCCAGTCGGGCGCACCATATCGCAGGGTAAGCCGTTAAGGAGACGGGTTGGACTGTAAATCCAATGTACATAGTGCTCGAGTGGGTTCGATACCCTCACCTGCGACCAGGCAAAATTTATAGGTTGATTCCACACCTACAAAAAGTAGCGTCAAAAATGATTAAAGGAATTCGTCTTCCTACTGGTCGTTAAGATTAAGTTTGCGGTGAATCGAGTGTAGGGTAAACCGCATTATGGCGGCATAGTGCAGGCGGTTAACACGTCAGCTTTTCATGCTGAAGACCCGCGGTTCGAATCCGCGTGCCGTTACCACAGATTAGTAGTTCAAAAGAATTCGTTTCCCATAGATTATGAGTATACGCATTTCTATGAAGGTGGCAAGAAGCGGTTCGGTAGATAGGATAGGTTGCAAACTATTTATCTATGTAAGAATACCTGCGAGGTGCAGGATGATGCGGTAGAAGTCCGTCAATCTGACCATATATGTCTCGGTCGTTCAACGGTTTAGGATATTGCCCTGTCACGGCAAAGATTGGAGTTCGATTCTCCATCGAGACGCCAGGGCCACGGGAGAGTCGCGCTCTGAGGTGGAAGCCCGTTATACTTTATTAGGAAGTGGCCAGGCCGCACCTGGCATTATTATAGAAAGGAATTTAGAATGGCTATACATGCTTCAAGAGATACCACAACGGGTTTAGAATTTGAAAAGCAGGTGTCTTGTAAAGAAGATGGAATAGATTTAACTAAATATAATCTTTGGAGATTTATAGATAGTTTAGGAATTAGATGGCAAGACATTGTATCCAGTAAAAAATTACCAGATGAAGCTTATTGGAATCCAAAGACCAAAACTCTCACAATTTATGAGAAGAAATATCAACAGACTCCTGGCTCTGCTGATGAAAAATTGGAAACTGCAGCGTATAAGTTGCTTTACTTCCAAAAAATTGGCGCTATTATAGGAGCAAAAATAGTTACTTATAATTATAAATTAAGTTCATGGTTTAAGCAATCTAAGTATAAAGATGTGTTAGATTATATTGATAGCATCCCAGGTTGTAGCTATGTGTTTGTGGAGGAATAATGGGATTAAATAAAGGATATTTAACCGCAAAGACTGATAAAGCGAGTGATGAAACATATACACCACGAGAAGCTGTTTTGCCTTTGCTTAAATATATTACAAAAGATAAGGTGATTTGGTGTCCGTTCGACACTGAAGATAGTGAATATGTAAAGGTATTTCAAGAAAATGGATATAATGTAATATATTCTCATATTGATAATGGACAGAACTTCTTCTTTTATGAGCCGGAATATTACGATGTAATTATATCTAATCCGCCCTTTTCAATTAAAGACGATATATTAAAACGATTATATGAATTAAATAAACCATATGCTATATTACTTCCTTTACCATCTTTGCAAGGACAAAAGCGCTTTCCTTATTTACAAGACGCGCAGGCATTGGTTTTTGATAGACGTATTAACTATTATAGGGATAAAGAGAAAAAAGAAGTTCAAAAAGGAGCTTCATTTGCGTCTATTTATATATGTAAAAATGTACTACCCAAAGATTTAATCTTTGAGAAGTTATAAATTGACAAGTCGCTGCGATGCGAGCGCTTAAGCATCGTAAGAGAGTACGCTTGATGAACCAAGTATCCCATCAGGTTAGGATATACAACAGTACCCGTGCCCGACGTCAAAAATTCGGCTATACAAAATCGGGGAGCCGTAGAAGATACTCAAAGTCAAACCTATTTTATTTTGTGGAAAAGTGAATATATAAGGAGAGGTAATGAAGAACAAATTTCTTATCTTATGCCTGACGCTAGTGTTGGTATGTACTTCACTTCTGTCAGGCTGCGCAAGCAAAGAAGAAAAATCGGAAACTAACTCTATGAAAGCAGGTTTTATCTGTCTCCATGATGAGAACTCTACCTATGACCTTAACTTTATCAATGCAGCTAAGGCGGCGTGTGATGAACTTGGTGTTGAGTATGTAATTAAGACTAATGTACCAGAAGGTCAGGAGTGCTACGATGCGGCTGCAGAGCTTATTGACGCAGGTTGCGGCATTGTGTTTGCAGATTCTTTCGGTCATGAGGACTATATGATTCAAGCTGCGAAAGATTACCCAGAAGTTCAGTTCTGTCATTCAACAGGAACCAAGGCGCATACAGAAGGAGTTCCTAATTATCACAATGCTTTTGCTTCTATTTATGAGGGTAGATACCTCGCAGGTGTTGCAGCTGGCATGAAACTCAACGAAATGATTGAGCAGGGTGATATTAAGGAAGATGAAGCCAAAATTGGTTACATCGGCGCATTTACTTACGCTGAGGTAGTCTCAGGCTACACGTCATTTTTCTTGGGTGCGCGCTCTATATGTAAGTCCGCAACGATGGACGTAACATTTACAGGTTCATGGTACGACGAAACAGCAGAAAAGGAAGCCGCTAATCAGCTGATTAATGCAAACTGCGTACTTATTTCGCAACACGCTGATTCAATGGGCGCTCCTACTGCTTGTGAAAAGGCGGGTGTACCAAACATATCCTATAATGGTTCTACTGCTGAAGCTTGTCCAGATACCTTTATTGTATCCTCTCGTATTGACTGGACTCCTTATTATAAGTATGCGATTCAGCTTGCTCAAAAAGGAGAACCTATTGATGTTGACTGGACGGGAACATTAGAAACAGAATCGGTTCAGCTCACTGAAGTCAATGAAAAGGCTGCAGCCGCAGGAACGGCTCAGAAAATTGCAGAAGTAAGAGAGCAACTTGTAAATGGTGAAGTTCATGTATTTGATACTTCTGCCTTTACAGTAAAAGGTAAGGAACTTAACTCATATGTAGCTGATGTAGATACTGACGCAGAGTATACACCAGATACAGAAGTTATAACTGATGGATATTTCCATGAGTCAGAATATAGGTCTGCACCATATTTTGACCTACAAATTGATGGAATTAATTTACTTAACACACAATTTTAATTAGACGGCGCCGAGTCGTTTGGCGCCTTCATACGGTACGATAGTTAGTATCTATTCAGTGCAAATCTGAAGTGCCGCGCCGGTTCGTTGATTCACTCAACGTGACGTGTTGTGACAGGCTTGGAGAAGGAGACGCTTCGTCAATACGATTGAAGTGGCGGAAGGCTCGTAGTATCTCAGGAACCTTAAGAACTGAGAGAGGAATGGAAACCTATAAATCTCCCTTATGTACATATGGGCGGGGTAACCCGCCATTTTGACCCGTTAGCTCAGGAGATAGAGCGCCCGACTTTTAAACGGGAGGCGAGGTTCAATTCCTCAGCGGGTCTAATTTAGAAAAACTAACTAACTTTCCTTTCTTTCTATATGGCCGCTACGAGAAAATCGTAGCGGTTTTGACGTATTTTATTGAAGGGCCGCTGTAAACATATTACTTATAAATGAGAAAGTGTTTATTATAATAAGGAGAAAAGTAAAATGTTTAAAGTTAAAGGAACACAAATTACTTTAATCCGTGGTGATACGTTACTTTTACAGGTGGGTATTAAACAAAAACAAGATGGTTCTGATTATACTCCACAAAATGGTGATGTAATTCGTTTTGCTTTAAAACGAGCTATTATGAATAAAGACCATACTAATTTTGAGGATGAAGAACCTTTAGCTACTGCAATTATACCTAATGATACTTTATTATTGCGATTAAATCCGCAAGATACAAAAGACCTACCTTTTGGTAAGTATCATTATGATATTCAACTTACTATGAGTGATGGTTTTGTTGATACCTTTCTTGAAGGTGATTTTTATTTACAAGCGGAAGTAGATTAAAATGAATGGAATATTAAGTGAGGTAGGCAATTTAGTTGGTTTTCTGACTCCAATACAACAGCTTACTGGTGAATTGACAGATACAGCTGCTTCAATTATGGGAACCTTATCAGAAACAGAAACACTAACTGGTTTTTTGTCTGAAACTAATTCACAAATTAAAGGTTCATTAATGATTCCAGTACAGCGTAACGAAGATATTGATACTTATGAAGGTGAGTATTTGATTACTCCTAAACCCTTTGAAGACCAGATTTTAGCTACGCAGAATTTAATTTTGCGACATAACGTGCTAGTTTATAAAATACCGTATTATGAAACTAGTAATGTCACAGGTAATACTGTTTATATTGGAGGATAGAAATGGCTATAAATAAAGTTATTTATGGAGGCAACACATTAATAGATTTAACAGGAGATACTGTTACTGCGGCTGACCTTGCTTATGGAGTTAAGGCGCACGATAACAGTGGAGCACAAATAACTGGTACTAGCACAAAGGATTCTGACACATCTGATGCGACCGCACAGGTGGCTGAAATTCTTGCTACTAAGACAGCTTATGTAAATGGAAGTAAATTAACTGGTACAATGCCGAATAGAGGTGCCGTAACTGGTACTATTTCTACGGTTGATGGCGTATATACAATTCAACAAGGTTACCATGATGGTTCTGGTACTGTAGGAATTAATTCAACTGAGCAAGGAAAAATTATTGCAAGTAATATTAAGTCTGGGGTTGAAATTCTTGGAGTTACTGGTACATATACTGGTGAGTCAATTTCGGCGCAGACTAAAACAGTTACACCAACAACCACTTCACAGACAATTACACCAGATGAACAATACGATTACTTATCTCAAGTAACAGTTAATGCTATTCCATATACCGAAACTGCCAATGCTTATGGTACTACAGTAACTATTGGATAGAGGGAATTATGGCAATTAATAAAGTAGTATATGATGATACGACATTAATGGATATTTCAGACACAACAGCTGAACAATCAGATGTTATGGAAGGAAAATATTTTTATAATAAAAGTGGTGCGAAAGTTTCGGGAACGGCTTTAGCTGGAATTACAGACGTAGAAGTAGATGGAAATTCTGTTGTTACTAGTGGGGTTGCAGAGATTGACCTTACGGGAAAATCTAACGTAGGACATACACATACTACTTCTGATATAACTGATTTTCCAACTTTAGCTAATGTGGCTACTTCTGGTAGTTATGCAGATTTAAGTAATACACCTACTACTTTTACAGGTACTGATGGAACGGCCGCAGGTACTAGTGGTTTTGTTCCAGCTCCTGCTACAACTGATGCAACTAAATTTTTAAATGCTGATGGTAATTGGGAGAATGCAATGACAACGATGGTTATTGCTAGATATGGAGTATCTACTTATGCAGAAGTATTAGATGCCTATAAGAAAGGGTGGATAATTTATACACGTGCATCTAGTAACTCTAATCCAGCTACAGGAAATCAGTTAAGGTTAGGATTTTTAGCTTATGTAAATGATATGACTACTCCTACAGAATTTGAATTTCAATATTATAGGTCTGTAAGTAGTCATACTGATTCACAACAGGGCGACCAGGTATACGTATATAAATTAAACAAAAATAATGGTTGGTCTGTTACTATAAGAGAAGCTTATACCAAAATAATACCAAGTACTGGTTTGACTCATGCGTTTGTTACTGGTATTAAATCAACAAATACAATTAAGGTTAATCTTAATTCGGAAACTTCATTAGGTACAATTGGTACAACTGAGGGATTATATCCAGTTGGTGTTGATTCTAACGGACAGTTATGTGTGTTAATACCTAGTGGAGAAAGTTAATTGAAAATAAGTCTACTCGCTAATAGAGTTAGGCTTTTTATATATATCTCTTGGGCGGTCGGTAGGATTCGCCCATTTTTTTATATGGGAGGAAATATGACAACTGCGAAATTAACAGAATCAAGTTCTTACCTTGATTTTGCTTTAGAAAGTCAAGATTTAGTTAATAATTTAGTAGATTTATTTTTAAATGATATGGGTACAGATGAATTGGTTGAAGCTTGTATTAGTCGTTTAAAAAAATATTTAGAAGTTATAAAAAGTGATGAAAATAAAATTAAAAATATTTTTAAAGTTTCAAGTGAAGAAGAATTACAAGCCGCTTTCCAAAAATTTTATTCTACTTCTGGCTTAACTGCTTGGACTGGAATAAATTTAGAAGAAAATTTTTTACAGGCCTATCGTATTTTAGTAGATGAAGACATGAGAGAAATGCAGCAGTATTTAGACTCTGTTATTCGTCCTGCAATGATAGCTACTATTAAAAAAGAGGGGGTTGATGTAACTAAAGAAACAGCAGGTAAAATATTAAATGATAGTTTAAAAGATTTATATATTTCTTTAAATCTTACAACAGGGCGTGTTGTTCGCACTAGAAGTGAGAAACCTATAGATTTAAAAGGTACTACTAGCGAGAGTATTAGAATATTAGCTGACCGTTTAACAAGAGAACAATTTAGAAGAGTTAAAGAATTAAAAAACTATGCAAAAGAGCATGGAAATCCAACGGTAGTAGGGGGTGTTAAAATAGATGGGAGTCAGGTCGTTTTAACTATACAATCTGATTGGTATGATTTAACACAACATGGAATGACGGCTTCTGAAGCAGAAAAAAAATTATCTCCTCAAAAAAGAGTAAGTATAAATAATAAACTTATAGATTCTATGGTTAGTCATTTAAATGGTTCATATTCTACTATTGCTAAAGAATATATTAAACGATATATTTTAAAAGGAAATATGGCAAGTACAGTTTTTTTTGTAGGTAGAAATACTAATCAAATCGGAGGATTATTAGGAGAAATAGGTGCTATTATAACTATTTCTGAATTATTGAAGGGTGTAAATCAAGAAAAAATTATGGATTGGACTGCCCAACATAGGGTTGGGGGAAAAGATTTATCTTTAGATATTATTTTACGTGATATAGCTGGTATAGATGTTGGTATACAGGTAAAAAATAGTATTTTAGATTTAGAAGTCCCTGAAATAAATATTGATTTTGCTTCTGCTAATAGCGACTTTTTATTATCTAAATTACAACAGGCTTATGGATATAACTTCAAAGATTTAGAAACAATTTTTGAGAGTGAGGTTTTTAACGTTCCAGCTAAACCATTTGGAAATACCTGGCGAGAAGTTGGAATAAATACACAATATAAAAATGGTGCTCCAATTAATTGGGAAATCTTCGTTCAAGGATATGAATTAATGCAAGAAATAATTAGTTATACAAAAACTTTTTTAACTAGTTTTGCTCCAGATTTTTTATATATGGCTGGTGGTCAACAATTTACTAGTCAATTGGCAACATTGGACAATACTTTAAGTACTGGATTAATAACTGGAAATAGTTTATATATTGTTCGTACTACACCTTATTTTGTAAGTGGGAGATTAGAAAAAATTATTAATGATTTAGAACAATTACAACAATTACAACAACAAGCTGCCCATTTTAATTTAATTAACTCTTTAGGAACAGTTGGAAAAGGTAAAAATAAGGTGTCTTATAATTATGTTTGGTATAGGAATAATAATAAACATGATTTAAACAGAAAAAGCAGAACCACTGCATCACTATTATTTGATTAAATAAATGAACTTTAACAGCCATACATCGGCTGTTATTTTTTTGACTTTTTTTGAAATTTTTGATATAATATATATAGAAAAAGGTAGAAAGGAGAATATACCCTATGAGATTCTACGTAATTCGCAACTCAACTGATGAGTTGATTGAGGTAATAGATAAACCCGACCTTGCCGCAGCTTGTAAGTATATGCACAAGGTATATGGTGAGGATAGCCAAACTGATTTATTTACAGAAAGGAGTTATGAACAATGGAAAGATATAATGGATGGGAAGACCCAGCTTGGAGAGACTATTGGGGAATGAACGACGATGATAACTATGATGAGGATTATATAAATGAAGGAGAGGACTAATGAGAGATATAGAGAGAATTGATAAGGTATTAAAGGTACTTGGTGATAACTGGAAGAAGTTACCAGATTGGAGACTCGGTCAACTTATATGTAATATGCAGAGTGCGGCTGGTGATGATTTGTTTTATGTGGAAGACGATGAGTTTGCCGATATGATTGAGGAATACGTAGGTATTATGACAGAAGGGGTGGAAGAATGAGCGTATTAATTGAAAATATGGAGCTTGCACAATTGATAGATGTATTTGATAAAGCAGGAGTACGATTTAATAAAAATGGAGAGCCAATTGAATTTGAATGTTTGCCTGATAATAAAAATCGTTTAAGAATTGAATTTTGTTTATCGGATATTTCAAGAGAAATTAAATGGTCACATAATGGTGTACATTGGCATACTGCACATATTGAAAGTTTAATACAAGCATATGAACAGCAGATAAGGTACTTGGTAGAGAGGCGGGAAAATGAGTAGATTAATAGATGCAGAACCTTTAGAAGAAAAACTTCCCGCGCGAGCTGCCGCAGTTGTGCATTTAGCTCCAACGGTTGACGCTGTTGAAGTAGTCAGGTGCAGAGACTGTAGGTGGGCTGGAATGGATGAACACTGTCCAGCGATTGAAGTATATCTGATTTGTGGTGATAATGGTTACTGTAGTTGTGGAAAAAGAAAGAATTTCTTTGATGAGTTTAATGAGCCGCATACTCCTGAAGAAGAATATAGAGTTGCAGCGGCCGCAGAGTTATTTGGAAACGAGGTAAAATAAAATGAAAGAAGTAACAATTAGAGTAGAGCTTGATGGTGACTATATGGACATACCTTATGAGGTAAATGATAATCTGTCTGAAGATGAAACTTTTGAAGAGTGTATTGAACACGCTATGGACAATATTGCAATAACGATAATTTGACAAATTTTCATTTTTATGTTATAATATATATAGAAAGAATGAGAAAGGAGCAAAATTATGTCACAGAATCTTAACTTTTATATCAGAGGAAAAGACAATCAGTTTTATCCAATTGCAGAATACTGCCGCAGCTCCTCATATTATGAAGCCTTTGAAGATTATGTTCCATCATACGATGGACTGGGCGTAGTAACTGAACGTACACTTGGATGTATACGTGTAGACGTAGAGCGTCATATCAAGGAACAGGAGCAGTTTATTGAACGTGAGAAGACTCACAAACAGGATATTCTCCAGGCTAACAACTCTTTTGAAGAAAAAATGGACGCTATTTGTGATTGCGACCAATTTATTGAAGAAACAAAAGATGAAATTGAAGCTTGGGTAGGCGTAGACCGCTTCATTGATTTCCTTTATGGAATACTTGAGTCAATGAACTATCGTTCTGAGTTTGAAGGATTGGAAGATAAATACTTGTATGCGGCTATTGAACCAGAAGCACGTAAAGATGTAAGAGAAATAACCGACGAAGAAAGAAAAGGGTGGATATAATGGTAATGTTTACTAAGCGTGAACCACGTCAGAGAGCACTGGCGCACGTTGAAAAAATTAAATGGATTAAACCAATAGAAGGCGCCGACAACATAGAGTTAGTTGGTGTTCTTGGCTGGGTTTGTATTGCCAAAATTGGTGAGTTTAAGGAAGGCGACTGGTGTGTTTACATTGAGATAGATTCTAAAGTACCAGAGAAAGAATGGTCTGAGTTTCTGCGCCCGAAGCACTTCAAAATTAAAACTATGAAGTTAGGTAAGTTCAAAGTTATATCGCAAGGTATAGCTTTGCCGCTCTCAATGTTTGACGTAGACATACCACAGGAAGAAGGAGCAGATGTTACTAAACTTTTAGGTGTAACTTATTCAGTTGCTGAAGATAACGTAAGAAAAGCTAATGTAGACAAATATAAAGTAATGGCACAGCGCCGTCCTGATATATTTAAGCAGAACTGGGCGCGTTGGATGATGAAGCGCGGTTGGGGACGTGTGATAATGTTCGCTCTCTTTGGAAAGAAAAGGGATAAACAGACAGCTTTTCCAACCAAATTTCCATTCGTACATAAAACCGATGAAGACCGTATTGAAAACTTACCATGGATATTGGAGGACCAAGATGCTCGTTACATTAAAACAACCAAAATTGATGGTACATCAGGGACATTTATTCTTGAGAAAAAACTCTTTGGCTACGAATATTATGTCTGTTCTCGTAACGTACGGCAATTAACCCCAGACCAAGACAACTTTCATTCACAAGATGAAAACGTATATTGGGAAATTGAAGACAAATATCATATTAGAGATTTTCTTAAACAGTATCTTAAAGGCACGGGCGCAAGGTACGTGGCTCTTCAAGGTGAAATCTATGGCAAGTCAGAAGGCGGCGTAGCTATACAAGGTAATCCTCACCATATTAATGAGTTGCGTATAGCTGGTTTCAACCTCATAGATTCAAGAGTAGGTCGTTGGGATTCTATTGAAGGTTCTAAGTTCTGTGGAGCTTTTGGTATCCCGTGGGTTCCTATTGTGGATACAAACTACCAAGTACCAAGAGATATGGAAGAATTTAAGCTGAGTGCGGATGGACCGTGTGAGGTCAAGGGCGCGCAAGGTTTAAGAGAAGGATATGTTTATAGGAAAGTAGGTGACCCTAACTTTTCCTTTAAGAACGTATCAAGAGAATATTTACTAAAACACAACGGATAGGAGTTAGCTATGAGATTACATTTCACGACATTACAGACAATTGAATGGTATGATGTTAACGAAATAATTCCAGACCTTTGGCATGAAAACGGGGATGAAACTGGATACTGGGTAAGTGACATAGTATTGGTTAAGTGTGTAGATGGTGATTATGTAAACGCTTTCTATGAAATTGACTCAGACGACATTAACGCAGAAGGCGGCTGGGTTGATTCAATTAGCGGAATGTGGATTGACAATCACGACGTAGCTTATTGGACTTATGATATATAAGTCTTAAGGGGAGTATATCTCCCCACATATCGGAGTATAGCTCAGTTTGGCAGAGCGCTCGGCCTGGGACCGAGAGGCCGTAGGTTCAAATCCTACTACTCCGACCAGGGAGTTGAGAAGACTATGACGTTCGTATTGTACACTACGGCGCCGGCGTCAAACAGTAATCATGATGATTCTCAATAAGACACTCCCACCACATGTTGAGGGTAGTTTAATTGGTAGACCGCTGGATTGTGATTCCAGAATATGTGGGTTCAAGTCCCACCCCTCAACCCATATGAACGCGTGCCCAAGTGGTTAAGGGAACAGGCCGCAACCCTGTTATTCGTTGGTTCAAATCCAACCGCGTTCTCCAGAGATATGCCCCTATAGGCTAACGAATAGACCGTGCCGCTACGGACGGCAAGCTGTGGGTTTAATTCCTACTGGGGGTACCATTAACTATATTTAGGAGGCTTTAAATTAATGAATGAATCAATAGCCATTGCTTTAATTGGTATTGTACCATCAGTATTAGTAGCAATCGTATCTATCGTTTCTAACAATGCGATTGTGAAGGTAAAATTAGAAGAGTTAGAAAAACGAGTAGATAAACATAATCAAGTAGTGGAAAGAACTTACTTACTTGAGCGTGACCAAGCGACATATTGGTCTAAGTTTGATGGAATGAATGAACGTTTAACAAAAGTAGAAAAGTATATAGAAAATGATAGGAAAGCGAGTAAATAAATGGGAGCATTTTGGATAGGTTTTATACTTGGCGGCATATTTGTTTTTACAAGTTTAGCAGTATATGCTTGCTGTGCTAATGCATCGGAGTTGGACAGAGAGGAAGAGCGTAAATGGAATTTGTAATGTGTTGTGGTTTGCCGGCAGTCGGAAAAAGTTATTGGGCAAAGCAGCAAATAGACAAAGGATATGACTGGATTTCATCTGACGAGATTAGAAAGGAACACGACTATCAGATAGAGAATAACGAAGTATTCGCAGAGATGGAAGAACGTGTCTTTACGTCGCTTGCGGCGGGTCATAATGTGGTGTATGATGCTACGAACCTGTCGCATAAACGTAGAAAGTTTATTGTAGATAGAGTCATCTATTATAATCCTACGATTTATCTGCGCTGTGAAGTATTCGTAGCTCCACTTGATGTTTTAAGGAAACGTAACTCACATCGGTCGGGCGCAGAGTGCGTACCAGAGGAAGTTTTCCAAAAATTTATTCGTGGCTTTCAGTTCCCGCAGTACTTTGAAGGTTGGAACGAAATTAATGTCAACGAATTAAGCGTTTTTGATAAGCTGGATATGTTACAGTTCTATGGCTTTGACCAGAAGAACCCATTTCATACGGCTGACTTAGGTAATCATTTACTTGGTGCATGTGAGTACTGCGCGCAGCATGACTTCAGTAGACTGGTACAGGATGCGGCATGGTTCCATGACATTGGAAAGTTCTATACTCAGACGTTCGGTCCAGATGGAGTCGCGCACTACTACGGACATGAAAACGTAGGTGCTTACTATTTCGCCATGTGTTGTTGGAATAGCACGATGTGGACGAAGGAAGAAAAGCTGGTTATTCTCTTTTTAATCAACTACCACATGCGCCCATACCATTGGACGGCCGCAGCGTACAAAAGAGATTGTCAGTTGTTCGGAGATAAATATATTGGCTGGCTTAAGCAGCTTCATCAGGCTGACCTTAATGCCCATTAGGAGGTCTTATGACTAAGAAGAAACAGAAGTTAAAGGACAAGACACGTAGCGTTGATAAGTATTCGGTAGTAGAGTTAATACAACCTCTGCCGCATGGTAACTATTTAAAGCAGCGTTATGAACACTTATCAGATTCTAACCTTTGGAAAGTAATTCATTTAACCAATTCTTCCTACCATCTCTGCCCATATGACGGAGTATTTAGGAACTGTGAAGAGTGCGGTGCTGATAAGGAAGACTTTAACGAAGTGTTTTGTAGGAATAAAATGGAGTTTGTAGACGGTAGAGAACTCAACGAGCGCATTGCCGATTGCAGACGTGTCAACTTGGAGGTGAAGTTCTATTGATGCCTGAGGATAATGGTGGTGGATGGTCAAGATTAGATTGGCTATTCTTTATATTGATTAATTTAGTCGCAGCTATATGTTTTGTTTTCTTAGTTATCATACCGCATACTCCTTATGAAGGGTTGATGGGAATGATGCTTTGGTTCTTTGGAATTATTACAGTTTGGTGCGTTTATTGATATAAAATAATTTGAAAAATCCTGGAATTTTTGATATAATATATATGAAAGATGAAAGGAGAGTCCAAATGAATATTAATCTTGAACTTGCAACAGAGAGAACATATGCAATCTTGGACAAGCTGACCGAGTGCGGTTTTGATGTGAGAGAACCGTATGCGGCTAACTTGCCAGACGGAATGTATATCAGTGATGGAGCTTGCCGTGTTGTCATTATTGACGAAAAGCATCCTGACTTTGTGATTAAGTTTGGTTGGAGGGATTCGGACGAGAAGTACTGTAAGAGAGAAGCTAAACTGTACGAAGATGCAGAGAAGAAAGGACTTGAAAGGTTCTTTGCTTGGACTCATTATATTTGTGAGTTTCAGGGTCGTGCAATCTATGCGATGGAGTATCTGGACTGTGATGAAGAAGATATTTCTGATAAGAGTTCGGATTACTGTTGGAAGCTTTACTGCGAGAATAACTCGGTTGACCTTGATGAGGACGACTGGGATATTCGTGACGAGTTTTGGGATTCGTATAACGATGCAAGCGACCAGACTTATGGAGTTGTAAGGTATCTCAGCTCTATGATTAGTGCGAAGGATGCGTTCGCGCTGGACCAGTTTATTTGGGACAATGATATTAACGATCTGCATGATGCTAACTTCGGTTATAGGAATAAGGAAATAGTCATTTGTGATTATGCAGGTTATGGTTGGTAATTTTTTAGAAATTCGGATACAGCTTCTCATGCGCCTACTAACAGTGCGTACCATATGAGGGGTGAATAAATGAACAGGGTGAACTACAAGCGGCGCCTGCGCTAATTGTAGAGGGAGAAAGACCGCAGGGGTAAGGCAAATTATATGGTAAGACTTATCTTTCGTATTAGTGTAGGTGCTGTACGGGGGACAATGTGGGAACGGTAATTCCATAAATTTATGCAAGCTAAGCAAGTACCATCACTGGGAAGGTTGGGAAAGGTATAAGCATAGAGCCGTAGCCGAGTCGGAGGGGACAAGGCAAATAAGTGGGAGACACAATGTGTGGGAGATACCAAGCTGACGGTAGGCTACGGCATTGTGGGAACTTTCGGAAGGCTTAGGCGCCGAGAGCAAGGCTAAGCAGGTGGGGCGAGGCAAATAAGAGAGGTCCTGCTTTAGTGGACGATTCAGAAATAGTAGCTCGGGTATATACTCTTTGGGCTACCGTAGGCGGGGTGAATACTCCGCCATTAACTGCGGTGGCGGAATAGGTAGACGCATAGTAATCACAGAGAAAATACCACATAGCATTGATGGTGGAACGCAAAAAGTGGCATCAGCAAGGTCGGGGCATAAACCGATGTATCTGTGAGAATACCATTATGCAAAGTGCAAATCTTTGTCCGCAGTATTTTATGAAAGGAGCAAGAGCATGTTGATGCAGATAAGTCATAACGATTTTGACGGAAAGGATTACATACAAGTTATACAGAGTGGTTGTGTGATTTTGGAAGTACCGTTAGCAAAGGAGCAAGAGCATGAGTGAGTACATAAAGAAAGAAGATGCAATAGATTCGGCGTGTGCTAATTGCATTTATGATGAGTTTTTAAGTGATAGAAAAAAGCGTATTAAAGAGGGGATTACAGAAATCTCGCCCGCTGATGTAGTCGAGGTAGTACGGTGTAAGAATTGCAGACATAACGGAAGTTTTGATACAGACTGTCCTTTTGGATGGCGTGATGAAAGGTTTAACTTGCCCGATGACATGGATTTCTGCAGTTACGGAGAGAGGTGAGAACATGAGTGAAATAATGACATTCACCGAAGAGCAGTCAAAAGAAGCTGAACGTAGAGCAAAGGAGTGCCAATTTGGATGCACTTGTATCATTTGTGGCGGTTTTATTCCAATGATGGACCCACGAGAACGCATAACCCCTATCTGCATTAATTGCATAGAGACTCTGCGACAAATAGTGCTTGAACAAAGGGAGAATAGACGATGAGTACATATATAAACGCAGAAGAATTAATAAAGTGGATAAAAGAATCACAGCAAATGACCAGCAAGGTAAGAACCATTATAGCAAAAATCCTTGTAATGGAAGAAAAGGAACAGGAGTATGAATAAAGACAACTTTGTTAAGAATTGTCATTTACTTGCAAAAGATGCAAAACTGATAGAACAAGGTGAAAACGGTGAACTGTATATACCATTAAGGTTTTGGAGCGAATTATCTGAAATACTTGTGGACCTGGGTATACAGACAACACTGACAAAAGGCCAATACCACGTAAAAGAATTAGATGAGGAATAAGAAAATGATTGATTATGATGATTATACAAATTTAAGAATACCAGAACAACCACCTGTAAATACGTTATGGACAGGAGTAAAGCAGTTAAGTGAGCACATAAAAATAGTCGATGCAGAAAATGGCGGAAAAGTTGTTGTGATTAAAGGAACAAAACAACGTATGAAGAAATGGATACATATAAGAGGAACATTATATATGTGTCCAAATTGTAGGAAGCGATTTAATTTTCATCCTGAAATTTTTCCTTGGAAATGTTGTCCAATATGTGAACAAAAGATGAATGGAGTGAAAGAGTATGAGTGAGTGGATTCCAGTAAGTAAGAAGTTACCTGAGTATAGAAAAACTGTGCTTATATCCACGTTTTGGGGAGTGAAAACGGGATACTTAGACAGCACCGAAGCATACGGAGATTTTTGGGAGATTATTGAAGATGATGCAAACACAACGTCACATAACGTTTACGCATGGATGTCATTACCCGAACCGTATAGAAGGGAGCAAGAGAATGAGTAAGGAAGAAATAATAAATAAATGGCAGTTATTATTAGATAATTACCAAACTCTTGAACTTTTATTCGGTTATGATAAAGAGACATTAAATGCAATCGCGCCAGATAAAAAATTAATAGAAGAAACAATTCGGTTATTAAAAGAGCGAGAGCAAGAAAATGAAAGATTAAAGGAAGAACTATGCTTAGAGAGGTCGTATAAAGACGAGCCAGCCGTTCCAACGATAGGAGACGTTCATAATATGGGCGCATGGTAAGGAGCAAAACAATGGGTATATATAGAGTCTTTTATGCAGGTGGAAGTGTTGATTTAGGCGCAGACGATTTTAGCATTACAGAAGATGGTAGAGTTATGTTTGTTCGAGATAAAGAATATATAGCATGTTATGTGCTTGCAAATATAACAGGATTTATCAAAGTAGAGTAAAGGAACAAGGAAATGAATAAACATGATGTGGAAGTCTTAGACGTTTATGTAGCTGAGAACATTGTTAGCATAGCATGGCAAGGAAATACAGGCTTTGGAACGTATGATTTGGTTTTTAAAGACGACAAGGTATACGGCTATTCAGAGTACATGGATAAGGATGATGATAAGAGCTTTCTCAGGGAAGTTCTAAATGCCCTTGCTGAGAAGGTAGAGGTAGTTGAATGAGTGAAGAGGCCTTGGGTGAAATAGCAGTATTTATTCTTGGCATTATTATAGGGCTGATAATAAGTCTAAGAGAGTAAAGGAGTGAGTACATGAAGTGGATTCATATTAGGGATAATATATATAAATGTCCTAAGTGTGGCGCAAAATTTTCCATAAATTTGCAGAAGCCTTGGAAATGCTGCCCAATATGTGAACAAAAAATAAGTGGAATAAGTACACATTCACGGACGAATGAAGAAGTTATTAGGAACATGCCCACGGAAGAATTAGCTGACTATCTTTTTGACCGTGGAAATTGCCAGGAATATTGTTACGGGATATGCGCCTATCAAGACGAATGTGAAGGCGACCAGGACGAAGATTTTTGCAAGAAACAAATTATGAAGTGGCTGAAAAGTCCAGTTCATTTGACCTATTAGCTCATCGGGAAGAGCACGTGACTCTTAATCAGGGTGTCGAGGGTTCAATCCCCTTCATCTCTACCATTTCAGTAGCTTTATGGGAAGTTTTACTACTGGTTGTTATAAAATCACCCTACGCCACGGTTAATGGTTCAAATTCTGCCGGCAAATTAACAATAGAAGTCTCGCAAGGTGAAAGCGTTCCAATAGGATGTTCGGCGTATTTACGGGAAAGAAAGTTCGGTTAGTCAACCGAGCTTCTTTTTTTATGGGATAATTTTGCAGAAAATTATCGGTCGGCCGCACTCAACGTAAAACATTTTCCAAGATTTTAGGAGAAGTATACGGGGTTATTATACGTATACAGCGCGGCTCCGTAAATTTTCTGAAAACACCGCACCTATATTTTTGCAGGAATTGTAGTGCCTGTATAATTTTCCAAGAATTTGCTAAGCGAATAATTTTCCAAGAATTTGGTGGGTGATTATTTTCTAGGAATTGCGGACGAGCAAAATTACCGAACGGCCGCAGTAAAAGTACAGCTTAAACGTAAAACAAAACTTTTTAAAATTCGTGACTCAAAAAGTTAGTAAGGAAAAGAAAATTATTTTACTTTATATCGTATAAGTAAGAATAATATATATTCGTATAAGTATAAGTATAAGTATAAGTATAAGTATAAATACAACGTATAAGTATTACGTATAAGTAATACTTATACGTTTTTCTTATACGTAAATATAAACTCAACGGGCTTTGCCCAAAAGGGAGCGAAGCGACCAGACCTCCTGTATGGCTTTGGCGAGGCGAAGCCGAAGCCGAAGACTACTGGAGCCTTAGACGTAAAACGTAACTAGCAACTTATACGTATATATATACGTATATAGAGTGTGGCAACTTACCTCGGCTTATCCAACGTAATCGTGTGCCTAGTAACTAACAATGTATAAGTATAACGTATACGTATATAGGGTACAATTCGTGTGACCCGTTAGTACCTGGATAATCGTGTAGGTGTAGCTGGTACAATAAACGTATACGTATATAGGTACGTATATAGGGGAGGGAGCAGGTCAAAGGGGCAGGGCGATTGAGCGTATACGGGTAATGGTACGGATAACGTATACGTATAAGGGAGTAGACGAGTGCCTACGTATAAGTTATACGTATATTTGCGTCCTATAGCTGTCCCGTGAGGTGCACCAACGGACGTGGAAACGCATACAGGGTCTGAGGTTAATGGGATAGGCTATGAGTAGAGGCTTATAGTGGCTGCCACAGCACACGACAAAAATCAAATTTTTTCGTAAATTTTTGTTAAAAAAACGCTCAAAAACGGATAAAAACGTAGCTTTTTGGCTCAAAAACGTACAAAACACCCCTAAAACCTCTTCAAACTTATCCGAAACCCCTGAAAATTTGATTTTTTAAGTCAAATTTCCATTCGGCCGCAATGTAAATAAAAAAAGAACGGGTTTTCACCCGTTCTTCCCTACCTTGAAGAGGCTCAACTCACCCTATGCGAGCTTGTATCCCTTCTGCATGCCTTTACCAGTAATCTTAACGTCCTCTGACACAGCTCTGCCGTCCTTGACCGCAAGTCTAGCCAGTGCAGATGCCTTCTGTACGGAGATTCCCATAGCAGCGGCGATGTCTGTAGCTGTCAGAGTTTCCTCACCGAGAATCTCGTTGACAATCTGGTCTACGAGCGGTGCATTCTCCTGAGCTTTCTTTGACGGCTTCTCTCTGCGCTTTGCGTTCGCAGCATCCATTGAGTCAAGCAGCTCCTGCGCCTTCTCCTGGATTTCTTCGTTGATTGTTCCGTTAACGATTGCTTCAAACATTTCTCTCTTAGTCATTTTGTATTCTCTTTCTCCACTCACTCAGGCAGGTGGCTCCAGTTACTTTTCTTTTGAGAGAAGTTACTTTTCTCTCACTTTCTATATATATTATATAAGAATTTTGAGGTTTTTTCAAATTTTTAGTTGTCCTTTCCAGCTCGTTGAACGTCACTGGCGGGAGGTCTAAAAACTTTTTTCTTTTTTCCCCTCTTTCATCTTACATATATATTATATAAGAAATTCGTTGATTTCTCAAATTTTTATTTACGTTAAAATACGGCGCGCTCAAAATTTGATTTTTTTTGTCAAATTTCCAGGAACGCCCGTTTGTACCGAATCGCAGCTCCTTCGCGCGATTTAAAATTTGAAGAGGCGCGTGCGCGAACCGCAGCTTTTTCGCAGCTCCAATTTACGTTTATGGGTGCGGCGCAGCTCCTTTTTGTCCGGCCGACGACGGGGCGGGCGCAGCTCCAGGTTGTAGCTCCGGCGCAGCTCCTCACACCCGTTTATACATAGGGATAGCCCTAACCAATGGCTGCAGTTTGTGAGTGTGGGATGACGGTAGACTTCGTTTGTTAATTAACAAACAATCGGCGCACAGAACGGATGTTCGCTGGTAAAATCTGGAAATTTAGACGTCAAAAAAATTTGAATATTCTGAAAATTAGACGTATAACGTCTAAGGTATGGCGTGACGTCTAAGGAAATAAAAAACGGTTCATTTGAACCGTCTTTTTTTTATATGGTGTAAAGGTCTGTTCCTTTATATGGTTTGATTGTTCCGTTTTCGATTAATTCATTCCATACCTTTTCAAGTTCTTCTTCTGTAAAAGCGATATCTACATCTTTAAAACTATTGATAAAAATTTTCTTTGTAAATGGAAGTCCTGTGTGATTTGCTGTCCATATCATAACCGCTTTTGTGATTTTCATTTTTCTGATAATGTTCATTGTTTTCTTTTCCTCTCTTTCTATCCTTCCTCTTAAGGACAATTATAATATAACACATTTATTATATAATGTCAATATATTAATTAAAAAAAATAAATAGATTTTTTGACGTCTAATATCTATATATTATATTTAGACGTTTAACGTCTAAGTTAGCCGGGCAGAACCCGGGCGCGGTTGAC
>JAEEGL014042692.1_pt1 | contig 27316 bp, 22 predicted proteins | sample 9134231 | NCBI WGS metagenome assembly JAEEGL01 (sample SAMN16246548, study PRJNA631951) | gut metagenome | biome: gut microbiome; feature: rumen; material: fiber-attached | host: Bos | place: Iran: Karaj | collected 2018-10
ACGTTTATGGCCCTGTAATTCGGATTGACGCCAAACCACGGAGTTACGGTCGAAAATCCGGCATATTCGGAGTCATCCCACTGCATCGGAGTACGCGATGAATCACGGCTCGACAGATGGATCCGCCTGAGCCTTGACTGCTCGTCATCTTTTAAATGGTATGAATAGTAATTGTTCTTGGAGGACACATCCTTATACTGTTCGATGGACATGAGCCGGATGTTGGTCATGCCGATCTCCTGTCCCTGGTATATAAAAGGCGTTCCTTTAAGGAACAGATAAACCGCAGCCAGCATCGTTCCGCTCTCACGGTGGTGCCTCTCGCTTCCGTAACGGCTGAGTACCCTGGGGTGGTCGTGATTCTCAAGATAAAGCGTATTCCATGCCTTACCCTCCAGGGAATACTGCCATTTGGACAGTGCCTTCTTCAATCTCGCAAGTTTAAACGGCAGATGCACATACTCGGTGAACAGACAGTCCGCCGTCATATGATCAAACGAAAACATCATATCGAGCGACTTGCTCCTGCCTGTCAGATATTTGAGTGCCGAGCCGACCGTAGTCATCGGTCCCTCACCGATCTGAACCGCATTATATTCATTGCAGACATCCCTGAACTCCGCCATATATTCATGTATGTGCGGACCGTCCTTGTAGTACTTCATCTCATCCAGGATCGGGATCATGCCGATCCGGTTGGGAAGTCCTTCTTTTTTGGAGATAAAGTTGATGACATCCTCGCGGAAGCCGTCAACGCCCATGTCCAGCCAGAATCTGAGGATCTTCTTTACCTCCTCTCTGACAGCCGGATTGTCCATGTTTAAGTCGGGCTGCTTACGGGCAAAAAGATGCAGATAGTACTGTCCGCGCATCTCGTCATATTCCCAGGCCTTGCCCTCGAGAACGGAACTCCAGTTATTGGGCTTGTCCCGCCATATATAATAGTCGCTGTACGGATTGTCCTTTCCCTTGCGGCTCTCCTGAAACCATCTGTGCTCATCGGATGTGTGGTTGATCACAAGATCCATGATCACTTTCATTCCGAGTTCATGTGCGCGGCCCAGCACTTTCTTAAACTGAGCCAGGTCACCGTAGTCGGGATGAATGTCACAATAATCCGATATGTCATATCCGTAGTCGGCGTTGGGCGATGGATATAACGGATTAAACCATATGGCATTCACGCCGAGAGACCGGACATATTCCAGACGATCGTATACACCATAGAGATCGCCGATACCGTCTCCGTTCCCGTCACAGAAACTCCTGACCCATATCTGATAAAACACCGCTGTCTTGTACCAGTCTCTGGATTCAGTCATTGTTAGCCATCATACCTTCATATAATCTGTACAGATCATTAGTGATGGTCTCGCGGATGTTGCGGGGCACACTGATGATCTTGGATAAAACTTCCGAAACATCAGCTGCAGTTTCTATAAGATAATCAGATTTGTGCTTGCGTCTACGGGTAAGCGTACCGTCAGCCACCATATCTCTGATGACGCCATAACGTTCATAAGCGCGTGAAACACTGTCTTCCCAGGATATGTATATCTCTTTCATCGCATGATCGCCCACGCGGTGTACGGCATCCATATCCGTACATACCTGCTTAAGAAGGGCCGCTATATCCTCTGCGGTCTCGTCTATCAGATAGCCGTTTCGATAATCAGTGATCCCTTCAGCCGCACAGGAACCTTTAATCAGTACGGAAGCAAGACCACAGGCAGCCGCTTCGCGTACAACTATTCCGTTCGTATCATATGTTGACGGGAAAAGAAAAAGATCCGCTCTGGTGTTAAATGCACGAAGGACATCCCGGTCATGTATCGGACCTGTAAATATCACTTTTTTATCCAGGCCGTGATCAGCCGCCTTATTCTTCAAGCTCTCAAGATCCGCCCCGCCTCCGACGAAGACACATCTGAAATCCATGCCGGCTCTGTTAAGGATATCCATCGCATCCATGATAAGCGGTAGTCCCTTGTAGTTCATGATACGGCCAACGAACAGAAACATGGGTACATCTTCGGGCAGATCATAATCACGCGTGGCTTCATATACTTTATCAGCCGGAACCCTGCCACATGGGAAGTCAACTCCGTTCGGCATTACAAGATAATCACCCTCATATCCGAGTGAACGCATATTCTCACCGGCTCCCTCGGATACTACCCAAACTTCGTCACAAGCGGATATATTGCTTATCATGAGCTTGATCGTCTCTTTTTTGAGCAAGCCTTCTCCGACTGCGCGTTCTATATCCACATCAAACTTGGTATGATACGTAAATACCACGGGCGCACCGGTCTCATACTGCAGGATCCTCGCCATAAGAGTTGAAGCTGCGGGACAATGCGTATGAATGATATCCGGCCCGAATTCGGCTATCTCATTGATCTCTCTGACAGCCAGAGAATACCCTGCTCTGTATCCATACGCCAGTTTGGATGTATCTATACTTGGATAATCCAGAACCCGGTACGGATAACAGTTATAATCAACATCCGGATATCTTGGTGTTGCTACAACAACCTCCGAGTCGGGCCTCGCCTGTATGATACCGGCATAATTCATGACCGTATTGGCGACACCGTCTATGATCGGCGGAAAAGAATCATTCAAAAGACAAACATTCATAAGATTTCTGCTCTCCGATAGGATAATATCTAACTAAAATATTATATTCAATTCCTTTATAGATTTCCAGTTTACAGAACACCCGAAACGAAATATGTCGCGCTTGTTCTTTCGTGATTGTGCACAATTATTTAATCCATAAATTGTCTATATTGTATGTGTTTGGTCTTGCTAACCCGAAAAGAAGGCATATAATAATGGGCGTAAACAAAGTTAAGATGAAGTCGTCAGGAAGAGGCGACAGGGAGGAAAACATTATGAAAATTCAGAACGTAAAAGACATTGACGGTTTCTTCAAGATCGTTGACGGATGCAAGGGCAAGGTTGAGCTTGTTACCGGTGAAGGCGACAGACTGAATCTTAAGTCCAAGCTTTCACAGTTCGTATCACTCGCCAAGGTATTTGCAGATGATGTGATCCCCGAGATGGATCTTGTGGTATACGAGCCCGAAGACGCCGTACATTTCATCAACTTTATGGCAGGAGACGCATCCAGGTAAGACCGGATGCGTCTTTTTTTCTCAGATGTTCTGCTGTTCAAACAGATCTTTTTTTCGTTCGATCATCTCATCGATACGCGATATATAACTTTCTATATCCTTCAGATTCTCGGCACGGGAAATGTTTACCGGAATATCGGAATCAGTATCATCGGGATAATCCACTCTTTTGGAGATCGATCCCGCACCGAGTGCGACGATTGTCTGTATCTCTTCCATGATAAGGATGTTATACAGACATTCCCTGCCTGGCACACAGTAGCCGGTATTCTCGAAGTTACCGGACATATTCTTCTGTCGGTACAAATAATAGGGCTTCATCCCCATATTGCGGGCCGATAAAGCAGCCAGAGCCATCGTCTCATCCGTGTTCTTAAGTGCTTCGATCCCTATCTCATCAAGGTGGTGCTTAAGTGCGGATGCACGTTTGATGGCCAGAGAATGAACAGTCAGTGAATCGGGCTCCATCAGGGATATCTGTTCCAGAGTATCGGCGACCTCATCCTTACCCTCACCCGGAAGCCCCAGAATGATATCCATATTGATATTGTCAAAGCCGGCCTCCCTGGCCATCGAAAAAGCGGCCTTAACCTGGTCCGGCGTGGTACGTCTGCCTATGATATCAAGAGTCTTTTGCTGCATGGTCTGAGGGTTTATGGATATCCTCGTTACCCCATACTTTTTCATGACGGCAAGTTTACCGGCAGTTATCGAATCGGGACGTCCGGCCTCACAGGTGAATTCATTCGCCGAACGGGTGTCTGTTTTCTCACAAAGATAGCTGAGAAGTTTCTCAAGATGCTCTTCATCCAGGCTCGTCGGTGTGCCTCCGCCTATGTAGATCGTATCGGGGTGCGAAGCGAAAACTCCGCGTCCGGATGCGTCAGCAACGTAGTCGATCTCCTTATAAAGTGCTTCCAGATAAGTATCGACGCGATCTTTCCATGCACCTATCGGCGAACTCGTAAAAGAGCAATACAGGCAGGTGGTCGGGCAAAAAGGAATACCTATATACAGGCTGTAACCGTTCCTGTGATCGAGCTTATCAAGAAGTTCCAGTTCACGATGTGCGATATCGACGGCAAGCTCGGATTTTTCATCACTCACACGGTGATATCCGCGCATGAACTCCAGGATCCGGGCATCGTTCTCTCCGCTCCTGATACGTGTCATCGCGATCTTGGTCGGACGCACTCCCGTCAGATTTCCCCAGGGAAGTGTACGTCCGGTGACCTTACACATGGTGTCGTACAAAGCCAGTTTAAAGCTGTTCTTGGGTCCGATCTCCGGATCTGTACGGAAACGATGCTCCTCACCTTCCACCGATATGGTCCCGGCGGATATGACGCCTGTATCAGGCTCGTTTTCGGGGAGGCGGACATCCATATACACAGGCAGCTTCAAAATGCTCTCATCATGAACGGGGCTGTCCGGTTCGAGTACCCTGACTACCCTGTCCGGATAGAAAGCCTTAACGATGGCATTTATATCATATTGAAGTCCGGGCGTATCCACCCGGACTATCATCATCTTTTCCTTTTCTTCTGCACTGAGCATATGTTTTCACCGCGGCTATGCCGTAATGCTTTCTCCGTTCTTGCCGGTATAGAGCTGATAATACTTACCCTTCTGCGCTATGAGTTCCTCATGAGTTCCGCGCTCAATGATATGTCCCTGCTCGAGGACCATGATACAATCACTGTTTCGTACGGTACTGAGCCTGTGAGCTATGACGAAAGTGGTCCTGCCTTTCATGAGAGAATCCATTCCGTCCTGTACCAGTCGCTCCGTACGGGTATCAATGGAGCTCGTAGCTTCATCGAGAATGAGTACCGGAGGATCAGCAACCGCCGCCCTTGCTATGGCGATCAGCTGTCTCTGGCCCTGACTTAAGTTTGCGCCGTCACCGGTAAGCATCGTATCGTATCCGTCAGGAAGCATGGAGATGAAATTATGGGCATTGGCAAGTTTGGCGGCAGCTATGCACTCTTTATCTGTCGCATCCAGTTTACCGTATCTGATATTTTCCATAACAGTCCCGGTGAACAAATGCGTCTCCTGCAGAACCATTCCGAGAGAATGACGCAGGTCATCCTTTTTGATCTTACCTATATTGATATCATCATACCGGATCTTGCCGTCCTGAATATCATAGAAACGGTTGATCAGATTGGTTATGGTCGTCTTGCCGGCACCTGTAGAACCTACGAATGCGATCTTCTGACCGGGCTTCGCGAAGAGTTTGATATCATAGAGTATCTGTTTATCCTCGTTATAGCTGAAATCAACCTCATCCATGGTGACCTTGCCTTCCATGCGCTGGTAGGTCACGGAACCGTCCGCGGTGTGAGGATGCTTCCAGGCCCATATTCCGGTGCGTTCTTCGCACTCGATCATTTCGCCGTTTTCACCCTCGCGTACATTGACCAGAGTCACATAGCCCTCATCTTTTTCGCTTTCCTCGTCAAGAAGTTTGAATATCCTGTCCGCTCCGGCGAAAGCCATGATAACGGAGTTAAGCTGCTGTGAAACCTGGCTTATGGGGAATGTGATGTTTCTGGACAGAGCAAGAAATGCAACCAGAGTTCCGATCGTGACCGATCCGTATCCGTGTATCGCCATGTAAGCTCCGACAACTGCAACGATAACATAGGAGACATTTCCGAGCTGTGCATTGACAGGCCCCAGCAGATTGGCATTCTTATTGGCATTCTCTGCCGAGTCGCGAAGTTCCTCGTTCAGTACGGCGAATTCCTGCTTTGCCTTTTCCTCATGACAGAAGACCTTGATGACTTTCTGCCCTTCCATCATCTCTTCTATGTAACCGTTAAGAGTTCCCAGATCCTTCTGCTGTTTGATAAAGTACTTACCGGATTGAGATACCAGTTTTCTGGTCGCTATGATCATAATGACGATCATGATCATAGCAAGTCCGGTCAGCGGCAGGCTGAGTGCTACCATCGTTCCGAAAACGCTGACGATCGTGACAACGCTCGATATGAGCTGGATGACACCCTGTGAGATCATCTGCCTGAGCGTATCAATATCGTTCGTATACATTGACATGATATCGCCATGAGCATGAGTATCAAAATATTTAATGGGCAGGCTCTGCATATGATCGAACATCTCTTTTCGCAGATTGGAAAGGGTTCCCTGCGTAACATTGACCATGATCCTGGCCTGTACATAACTGCATACGATACCAATGGCAAATATACCCATCATCCTGAATATAACGGCTTTCAGTGCGGAAAAATCCGTCACTTCCTGTCCTATATAAGGAACGATATAAACATCGATGAGTTCCCTGGTAAAAAGCTGATACCGGATATTTACATAAGCGGCTAACAGTATGCAGGTCACAACGAGAAGACAATGGAACCAGTATTTCTGCAGTATACGCTTGAACAAACGTGCTACAAGCGCGCCTATATTCTCTACCTTGGGGCGTTTTCCCATAGCGGCCAGGTTGTTTCGGCCCATGCGGACGGGTTTCGGCTGTGCCATTATGCAACACCCCCTTTCTCATCGAAGTCTCCGGAGCCCTGAGTCTGGCTCTCGAATACCTCTTTATATATCTCGTTAGTCTCAAGTAATTCCTCGTGAGTCCCGAATCCGTTGACCTCACCGTTTTCGAGAACGATGATCCTGTCGGCATCCTGAACCGAGGATATCCTCTGAGCTATGATGAATTTGGTCGTCCCGGGGATCTCGTCCCTGAATGCTTTTCTGATGCGGGCATCCGTAGCGGTATCCACCGCGGATGTCGAATCGTCCAGGATCAGGATCTTGGGCTTCTTAAGCAATGCCCTGGCTATACATAGTCTCTGTTTCTGACCGCCCGAAACATTGGTTCCGCCCTGCTCGATATGTGTCTCATACCCGTCGGGCATCTGTGTTATGAATTCATCCGCGCAGGCAAGCTTGCATGCTCTGATGCATTCTTCCTCTGTAGCATTCTCATCGCCCCAGCGCAGATTATCAAGAATGGTTCCGGAGAAAAGCACATTTTTCTGAAGAACGACGGAAACGTTATTTCTGAGCGTCTCAAGATCGTATGTACGCACATCCTTGCCTCCGACTTTCACGCAGCCTTCCGTCACGTCATAGAGTCTGCTTATGAGATTAACGAGCGAAGACTTGGACGAACCGGTTCCGCCGATGATGCCTATGGTCTCTCCGCTTGCAATATGAAGGTCAATATCCTTTAATACCGGTCTGACGCCACTTTCGTTATAGGAAAAAGTAACATGATCGAAATCCACCGAACCGTCCGGGATATCATAATCGGGATTCTCGGGATTGACCAGCGAACTCTCCTCTTCAAGAACCTCGTAAATACGTCTTATGCTCGCTAAAGAGATGGTGATCATGACAAAGATCATCGACAGCATCATCAGGCTGAACAGTATAGCCATGATATACGATAAAAGCGTAGTCAGTTCACCTGTCGTGAGCTCTCCCGAAGAGATCATATGCGCTCCGATCCAGGATATGCTCAGAACACAGGTGTATACGGTCAGATTCATGATCGGACTGTTTAGTGCTATATTACTCTCAGCCTTTACAAACATCTTGTATATGTTGTCGGCTGCGGTATTGAACTTTTTTCTCTCATAGTCTTCCCTTACAAAGGACTTCACAACTCTGATCGCGCTGACATTCTCCTGGACGGATTCGTTGAGCTCGTCATATCTTTTGAACACCTGATCAAAAAGCTTCATCGTGGCTCTGACTATGATCACCATCACGATTCCCAGGAAAAATACAGCACCCACAAATACCATGCTGATCTTCATGCTGATCGAAAATGCCATTACAAGAGCGCACAACAGCGTCATGGGCGCTCTGACAGCCATACGAAGTATCATCTGAAATGCATTCTGAAGATTGGTTACATCTGTGGTCAGTCTCGTGATAAGTCCGGATGTAGAGAACTTATCTATATTTTTGAATGCAAAAGTCTGGATATTGTCATAAAGCGCGGTCCTTATATTCGCGGCAAACCCTGCTCCGGCTTTGGCTGCCAGACGTCCGGCCACCACTCCGAATGTCAGAGAAGCAAAGGCCATGGCTATCATGATGGCGCCGTATTTATATACTTCACTCATATTGCCCGGAGTGATCCCCTTATCGATAATGCCTGCCATCATCAGCGGAAGCAGTGTCTCCATCACGACTTCCAGCGCCGCGCATGTCGGTGTAAGTATGGTGGCTGTTTTGAATTCTTTGATATAAGAAGCCAGTTTCTTGATCATCTCGTTGTTCTTCCTTCGTCAATACATGATAAACGGATTATTCTCCCGTTCGTAACCTATTGTGGTGGTCAGTCCGTGACCGGGATATACTTTGGTCTCATCCGGAAGCGGCATGAGTTTATCTGATATGGATCTTATCAGGGTGGATTCGGAGCCGGTAGGCAGATCAGCACGTCCGACGCTCTCATTAAACAGAGTATCTCCGCTGATGAGCATTCCCGCTTCCTCTATGTAGTAGCAGCAACTGCCGATCGTATGGCCCGGGGTATGTATGACCTTGAAAGTGATATCACCCTCGGTACGCACCTCACCGTCTCTCAGATACTCATCAACCTTAACCGTGTACGGTCTGCCGGCTGAAGCGGATACATTAGTCTCAGCATCCTCGCAGAGCACTCTCTCGTCTTCATAAGCATATACTTTTGCCCCGGTCAGTTCTCTTAGTTCATTGCAGCCCCAGATATGATCGAAATGAGCATGTGTCAGATATATCGATCCTATCTCAAATCCTCTGTCCTTAAGCTGTTCATAAATGTATGAACCGGAATCGTCGGGATCAAAGAAAACTACTCTGTTTGTTCCTTCACGATATATAAAATAGCAGTTCGTCTGAACTGCTCCCAACATCATACGCCCTATCTTGATGTCAGCCATGCCTTTTCCTCCAAACTAAGCTGGACCGGTAAGCTCAGCCGGTCTTTCTCTCTATATCTACCACGCTCTGTATGCTGCGGATCTTCTCGATCATGTGATCGAGTTCCTGACGGCTTCGTACCTCAAAACTGATATCCATGGTAGCGGTACCGTCCTTGGCCACACGTGTATTGACCGACAGGATATCTATCCCCCGCTCGGTAAAAGTCTTCGATACCTCAGCAAGCAGTCCGCTCCTGTTGTTTGCAAAAATAGTGATCTCAGCCAGATAATGTTCGTTGGCTTCACCGTCAGGGAGCGCCCATTCGGCATCTATGATGCGTACTCTCTCATTATCCGGAAGATTTAAGATGTTTACGCAGTCATTCCTGTGGATGGATACGCCGCGCCCTCTGGTCACGAATCCGACTATCTCATCGCCGGGAAGCGGTGAACAGCATTTGGAGAAACGTACCGCAACATCATGGATTCCTTTAACCGTTATGGCCGAACCGCCGCCGTTTCTGGGTCTCATCAGTGCGGTTCCGGCACTCTGTGCCACCTGCTCGAGGATCTCTTCCTCGGTCGGATTGGCCTTGTGGTCTTCGTTGTAGTATTCCTGAAGGCGGGTTATGACCTGACCTTCCTTAAGGGCGCCGTGTCCGATCGCCGCAAGAAGTGATTCCCAATCCGCAAAACCATACCTGCGCATGACACGTTCGGTATACTTCGGGATCATAATGTCGCTGACGGCCACACCTTTAGCTTTGATATAATCATTCAGAGCATCTCGGCCCTTAACGATATTGTCCTCTTTGAGAACCTGCTTGAACCACTGATTGATCTTGTTTCTGGCCTGTGATGATTTAACGATGTTCAACCAGTCACGGCTGGGGCCCTTGGTATTCTGGCTCGTGATGATCTCAACACGGTCTCCGTTCCGAAGTTCATAATCTATGGGAACGAGTTTACCGTTTACACGTGCTCCTATCATCCTGTTTCCGACTGCGGAATGCACGGAATATGCGAAGTCTATCGGAGTAGATCCCGCAGGAAGGTTCTTGACCTCACCATTCGGAGTAAAGCAGTAAACATTATCCGAGAAGAGATTCAGGTCACTCTTGAGCATCCCCATGAACTCGGCATTATCCTGAGAATCCTGTTGCCATTCAAGGATCTGTCTGAGCCATGACAGTTTCTCCTGCTCCGAATCATCGACTTTCTTTCCGTCGGATGCATCCTTGTATTTCCAATGCGCTGCGATACCGTATTCGGCAGCTTTATGCATTTCATGAGTTCTGATCTGTATCTCAAAAGGCTGACCCGAAGCCCCTATAAGCGTTGTATGCAGGGACTGGTACATATTCGCCTTGGGCATGGCGATATAGTCCTTGAAACGGCCGGGAATAGGCTTATACATCGCATGTATCACACCGAGTGCCGCATAACAGTCCTGGATCGTATCGACAAGTATGCGTACCGCGAATACATCATAGATCTGGTCCAGAGTCTTATTCTGGTTACGCATTTTCTTATATATAGAAAAAAGATGCTTGATGCGGCCGTAAACCTGCGCATGGATACCGGCGCTCGTTATGTGGTCACGTACCTCATCAACAAGTCCCTGTATATATGCTTCACGCTCACTGTTATCCTCATCTATGCTCTTGACCAGTTCCTTATAGGCTTCAGGTTCAAGATACATGAGCGATAAGTCATCCAGTTCAACCTTGACCTTGCTGATGCCGAGTCTGTGAGCTATCGGAGAATATATATCCAGCGTTTCGCGCGCTATACGCTCCTGTGCTTCGGGAGGCTGATACTGCAGAGTACGCATATTATGAAGACGGTCGGCAAGTTTGATCAGGATGACGCGGATATCCTTAGCCATAGCAAGGAACATCTTGCGCAGGTTTTCGGCCTGCATCTCAAGTCTGTCAACCTGCTGGTCGCTGCCCACAAACTGAAGTTTGTCCAGTTTGGTCACTCCGTCAACGAGAAGAACGACATCGGATCCGAATTCACGCTCAAGAGTTTCCATTGTCGTATTGGTATCCTCGAGTACATCATGCAGAAGTCCCGCAACGATGGTTTCCTTGTCGAGTTCGAGTTCAGCGAGGATCAGCGCCACATGCAACGGATGCATGATATAAGGCTCACCCGAACGTCTCACCTGTCCCTGATGCGCTCCGACTGCAGTCTGATATGCTTTTTCGATCATGGATATATCATCGGAAGGATGATACAGACGAACACGGTCTATCAGGTCCTGATACAGTTCATCAGGACTCTTGGGATTCTCTATGGCATTATCGGTCTCGATAAGCAGTTTTCCGGATCTGTCAACATCTGACATATTGACGCCTCTTCAATCAAATGAATTCCCCTCAATATCTTATGAGTATAACGCAAAACGGCTTGAATATCAATTTTTGTGTTATAATTGCGCATGGAAACATGTCCATATATATCTTTTTCGTCCGGAGAAAGATAAGGAGAACATATGATACAGAATCTGCACGTAAAAAATGTAGCACTCATCGATGAGGCCGAGATCACATTTACCAAAGGATTAAATGTCCTGACCGGTGAGACCGGCGCGGGTAAGTCCATTCTCATAGAAGCACTTGGACTTGCTCTGGGTGACAGGGCGGACTTAAGTCTGATACGCAGGGGAAGCGACCAGGCCTATGTGGAGCTTACTCTCACACCGGATCATGACTCGGTCATTCGTGATCTGTCGGAATCCGGGATCGATATCGATGACGATGAGATCATCATCAGACGAAGGGTCACGCCTTCGGGCTCCGACTGCTTCATCAACGGTCAGAAAGTCACTCTTAAAGAACTGTCCCGCCTGACTTCCAGAATGATAGATATCTGCGGTCAGCGCGAATCTCTTACTTTACTCAGGGATTCATCATTAAGATCCATGCTCGATTCATATGCAGGTGCCGGACTAAGCGATGTTATTTCGCAGATCGGATCATTGTATTCAGAGTATCACGATGTGTTATGTAAACTTGAAGAGACTGATGAAGACGATTCCGTAAGAAAAAGAAAAGCCGATCTTGCTGAATTCGAATTAAACGAGATAGATTCCGCCTCTCTTAAACCGGGTGAAGATACAGATCTCGAGAATACTTACCGCAGGATGAGCAACGCTTCGAGAATTAATGAGGCGCTTTCTCAGATCTCATCGCTGATGGACGGTCCCGGCGGAGCCGGCGAACTTATCTCACATGCCGTAAAACTCCTCCATTCCGTCTCGGAGTATGATGAAGAACTCGACGGCATTGAATCTTCCATGAGCAGTCTTGATCTGCTCAGTTCGGATCTATGCAGAGACATACGCTCCTACATGTCGGATTCCGAATTTGATGCGGCAGAGTTTAACGACATTACCGTCCGTCTGGATCTGATCAATCATCTGAAAGACAAATACGGCCGCACCATTGAGGATATCCTGGCTTACAGAGATGAAAAACAGGCAGAACTTGACAGACTCTCCGATCATGAAGCATATATGAACGGTCTGAATGAGAAAATGTGTAAACTGAAGGCCGAACTTCTAAAGTTGTGTAAGCTCGCCCATGATCTCAGGAGTACATCCGCCACTCATCTTGAGGGAGATCTGATGAGTGCCCTTAAGGATATGAACTTCCTAAACTGCGATCTGAAGGTCAAGGTCACTGCCGATCCCGATCATATAAGCGCCGGCGGTTATGATGATATAGACTTCCTGATCTCATTAAATCCGGGTGAACCCCTGATGAGCTTAAGTCAGGTTGCGAGCGGCGGAGAACTCTCAAGGATCATGCTTGCCATCAAATGCATATCCGGAGAACGCGACGGCTTCGATACTCTCATCTTCGACGAGATCGACACCGGTATCTCCGGCGTGACTTCCTGGAAAGTAGGCGAGAAGCTCCACTCCCTGTCTTCGCATCATCAGGTTATATGCATCACACATCAGGCGCAGGTTGCAGCTCAGGCTGACACACATTTCCTGATATCCAAAAGTGTACAGGGTGACCGGACTCTTACGGATGTACGAAGTCTGGATCATGACCGGATGATCGATGAACTGATGCGGATGTCGGGATCCGGAGAGGATTCCGAAGCAGCCAGGACCGCTGCGATAGAGTTAAAAAAGAAGGCCGGATTCTGATCCGGCCTCCTCTTATGCACTTTACACATTTCCGATGTATCATTCTTCAGCGCAGGTTTTCCTGATAGCTATCGGCCATACGACTATGGCAAACATCACCTGAATGAACATGGCGATCAGCCTGCCCCAATGAGCTCCGAATGCCGCTACGATCGTAGCATTTCCGAACCACTGGCTCCATGCCATCATCAGTCCGATGCCAACAGCGGTCATAAGACCGAGATGTCTTGATCCGAACGGTATCTCATAATGTATGAAATGTCTCTCGATGTAACTGCCGATCACAAGGCCCAAGAATCCGCCGCAGCCCTTGAAGCAGTCGTTCATCATCTTCTGGGGATCAACAAGCAGTTCTCCGTCCACATAATCCATCGGATAAGGTTTAAAAATGATATATATCAACACTCCGATTATCGCAAAGATACCGATGATCGACAGTATATCGATAAGCTTGTCGTTACCTGCTATGCGTTTTCCGACCAGACCTATGATGAAGATCAGAAGCGATGATTCAACGAAACTTACCAGAACATCCTGAGGTGTATGCACACCGAGGAAATTACGTGAAAATGCAGTTAGTGCGATCATCACGGCACAAACCACTGCAAGCCACCTGCGCTTGTCTTTCTGCCAGACAAAGACAGATCCGTACATGGTCGTTGCACACATCGTATGTCCGCTCGGGAATGAGTAACCCGTCGCGGCGGTCTTGGAGTCCCCGGCAGGTTCTATAAGATCCGATCGGATCCAGGGTCTGTATGCACAAACAGTCAGTTTGATGATACCGTTCACAACCTCTCCGCCCATAATCGCGGTGATGAAACGATAACCCCAGTTCTTGTCAACACACCATAATATGACAAAAGGAAGAAACGGAAGTATGTCCACGGCAAACTTGGATATGCCGTTAAAGATCTCATTGAATATTCCGCCTGTAGCGTTCCTTAAGTCCTGTAACAAAAGAAGATACTGAATATCAATACTCATGTGTTCTTAAACTCCCTTCCCATATGATCATTTGAAAAAATCATATATTCTTTTGTTAAAATCCTTGGCTTCGTTATATGCCTCGTGGCTGAGATCCGGATATATATGGGATTGACAGCCCAGTCTTTCGACAATTTCCAACGATGCCTCCCCCGAGACCACTTTGTCAAGTGCACCGCCCAGCACGAGTGTCGGTGCTTTTATCTTATCGAGCCTGTCGTATGTGTCGACCGTCAGGCAGGCTTTAGCCAATATCACAAAGTCATCAATAGGCATCGTACGCTGTGTTTTTAACAAAAGCGGGATAAACATCTTCGCCTTCTTAATATATGCCTCGGAATATCCGCGGATCAGATAATCTTTCATGATCTCATCATAATTCCCGGAAGCGGACATATCCAGCCAGCCGCCGACCGCCTCACGTATAGTGTCGTTCACACGGCTTGCCGTTACTCCCAGAACAAGTTTACTCACAAGTTCGGGGTGCTCTATCGCTATCTCCTGCGCTATCATCCCGCCCTGAGAAGCCCCGAATACACAGGCATCACTGATACCGAGTTTTTTGATGATCCTTGCGGTGTCTTCCGCAAGATCCCGGATACTACACCCGGGCACGGGAGGCTGCTTTCTGTCTATCATGTGTATCCGGTATTCACGTGCAAAAATGCGGTAATACCAGGATACGGCCTGTGCACCCCCGTCTATGGTGGAAAAACGGAGTCCGGGTATCATTACCAGAGGCTTTTTGCCCGTTCCGAAAGATATGACGGTCACTCGACCGTCATCAAGATCTATATGGAAATCATTGGCATTATACGGCATAGTACCTCCCGACCGGATCAGACGAGTTTCTCATGAAGGGTATTTAAGAAGCTCTCTTTCCTGAGTTTGATAATACGTGTCACCTCGGTGGATCTGAATATCTGGATCGAATCACCCGGGTCGAGCATATACGGATCACGACCGTCGAACTGTGCTGCTACAGCAGCCTGTCCCGAGCTTATGCGTACCTCTACCCTGTCATCGGGGCTTAAGACAATGCTTCTCGTATTGAGCGTATGCGGACAGATGGGAGTAACGATGATGAGATTGGCCCTGGGCTGCGCGATCGGACCGCCCGCAGACATATTGTAACCGGTGCTGCCGGTAGGTGTCGAAATGACCAGACCGTCTGCCGAATAATTGTTCAGGAATTCATTATTGACGTAAAGTTCATATCTGATCAGGCATAAAGGACCGCAGCCGGTGATGGTAATGTCGTTTAAACTGTGATCTTCTACCGCAGCTCTTTTGGCTTTATAGATCTTGCCGCACATCATCATCCTGTTTTCGACGGTATAATCACCTTCGATGAGTTTACGCATGCAGGGCTCGATATCGGAATCCATGTCACACTCGGTAAGATAACCCAGATTACCGATGTTTACACCGAGGAGCGGGATATTCCTGCCAAAAATATTACCGGCGGCCCGAAGCATCGTCCCGTCCCCACCGAGGACTATTATCGCATCCGTATCGTTCGGTGCCGACGGGCCTATGGTCACGCTCTCGGCTCCCACTTTTTTAAGCGCCGCATTTATCCTTGATGTATATACACCGTTGGGATCCTTGGTACTGTTGGCTATGATGTGAAATCTCTTCATCGATCTAACTCTCCATGCGCACGGTCCACAACTTCCTCTATCCTGATATCATCCGCATCCGTATCAGTCCGTTCTTCCGTGCCGGGTTTGATTATATATAAAAGGTATTCTATATTTCCTTCGGGGCCTTTGATCGGGGAATGATCCAGCCCGGCGATCATAAATCCCGCATCATGTGCATATCCTATCACATTGCGGATGACTTCCAGATGAGTCTCTTTTTCTCTGACTACACCCTTTTTGCCGACTTTTTCCCGCCCCGCTTCAAACTGAGGCTTGATGAGTGCTACTCCTGAAGCGCCCTCGCGCATCAGAGCAAACTCCGGAGGAAAGATCTTTGACAGTGATATGAAAGATACATCCACTGATGCAAAATCTATCCTGTCGGGAATATCTTCGCTTGTCACATAGCGGAAATTAGTCTTTTCCATGCATACGACGCGTTCGTCATTGCGAAGTTTCCAGTCGAGCTGTCCGTGCCCTACATCTATGCTGTATACTTTCGATGCACCGTTCTGAAGCATGCAGTCCGTGAAACCGCCGGTAGATGCACCGATATCCATGCACACACAGCCGTTCAGATCGATCGGGAAGACTTTCATGGCTTTTTCGAGTTTGAGTCCGCCGCGGCTCACATACTTAAGCGTCGATCCGCGGACTTCAATACTCACCTTTTCGGGATCGAACGAGGTACCGGCCTTATCTTCCTTCACGCCGTCCACATATACGATCCCGCTCATGATGAGAGCTTTGGCCTTCTCACGGCTGGGCGCATATCCTTTATCAACCAGGAGAACGTCAAGCCTTTCCTTCATGCTTCAATATCCTCTCAGATATGCTTGCGGCGTCCAAACCTATCATCTTTTTCAGTAGATCGACACTTCCGTGCTCAACATATGTATCGGGTACACCCACATGGATCACGGATGTGTCCTTGATCAGACCTTCCTCTTCCATGATCGTGGATACGTGCTCACCGAATCCGCCGCTGATCACGTTTTCTTCCATGGTGACGATCAGATGGTGTGATGCGCATGCCCCTTTCAGGTATTCCCTGTCTATGGGTTTTACGAATCTGGCATTGGTAAGAGATACGTTTAACCCTTTTTCTTTAAGGATATCCCTTACTTCTTCGGCGGTCTTTACCATGCTGCCGACCGCATACAGCAAAATGTCCTTCTCGACATATATTGGCTCCGACTTGCCGTATTCTACCTTAGCGCGATATTCTTTCAGACCCGTATAAGCGGTCCCTCTCGGATATCTGACTGCCGCGGGTACACCGGAGGCAAGCGCAAATTTGATCATATCGGACAGTTCCCAGAGATTCTTGGGTGCCATGACCATGATATCGGGAATTCCGGACAGATATGACAGATCGAATATTCCCTGATGTGTCTCACCGTCACTTCCGACAAGTCCCGCTCTGTCTATCGCAAATACAACAGGCAGTTTCTGAAGGCAGACATCATGTATTATCTGATCATATCCTCTCTGCAGAAAAGAAGAATATACGGCAACTATGGGCTTAAGTCCGCCTGCGGCGAGCCCCGCGGCAAAAGTGACCGCATGCTCCTCGGCGATGCCCACATCAAAAAATCTGTCGGGGTACATATTGCGGAATCTCTTAAGACCGGTACCGTCAGGCATGGCAGCCGTGATAGCGACTACATCGGGATCTCTTCTGCCCAGCTTGCACATAACGGTGGAAAAGATATCGGTATAGTTAGGCGTGGTCCGGGGTTTTGCCGGCAGACCGGTCTCCACTTCAAACGGTTCGGCACCGTGAAATCTTGCAGGATGCTTGATCGCAGGCTCATATCCTCTGCCCTTCTGCGTAAGCACATGTATGATAACGGCCCCGCGTACTTTTTTGGCCTCTTTGATCGCAGTGAGCATGGAATCGATATTATGTCCGTCCACAGGTCCGAGATATGTTATCCCCATATCCTCAAAGAACATTCCGGGTACGACCATGCTCTTAAGAGTTCTCTTCGTCTTACGTATACGCTCGATAAGTTCGTCGGTCCTTTTGGATCTTCCGGCCAGAGAATAATATATGCCGTCACGGAGATTCAGATACTTCTCGGATGTACGGATGCTGTTTAAGTACTTGGACATTCCTCCGACATTCTCGGAGATGGACATTTCGTTATCATTCAGGATGATGATGAAGTTCGTATCGATCCTTGAAGCATTATTGAGCGCTTCATAAGCCATTCCGCCGGTCAGTGAGCCGTCTCCGATGACAGAGACAATGGTACGTGTTTCCTTCTTCAGATCACGTGCTTTAACAAGTCCGAGCCCGGCAGATATGGATGTGGAACTGTGACCCGTATCAAAAGCGTCACAGTCACTTTCTCCTCTTTTCGGGAAACCGCTCATCCCGCCGTACTGACGCAGATGAACAAACCCTTCGCGTCTGCCGGTCAGGATCTTATGTGTATATGACTGATGTCCGACATCCCAGATTATCTCGTCGTTAGGCAGGTCAAGAGAAAGGTGCAGCGCCATGGTAAGTTCGACTGCGCCCAGATTGCTGCCGAGATGACCGCCGGTAACGGAGATGGTCTTTATGAGGAATTCCCTGATCTCTTCCGCCAGATCATTATATGCCGATGCCGGAATACTCTTTATATCATTTGCTTTTTGGATCTGCTCCAGATACATGTCATTTATCCCTGTTTATCATCCATTCGATCAGTTCCTCGAGAAACAGATTACGATGATTGACGTTTCTGATTATCTCAAGTGCTTCATTACTCAGTTCTTCGACTGCTTTATGAGATCCTTCGATCCCGTGCAGTGTCACATATGTGGTCTTATTGTTTCTTTCGTCCGATCCTACGGGCTTACCGAGGGTAGCATCATCACTAGTGATATCCAGCAGATCATCCTGGATCTGAAAAGCGATGCCTATATTTTCAGCGGCATGATCAAGTTTCATCACCGTATCCTCATCCGCTCCCGCAAGGACCGCTCCTATGCACATTGCGGCTCTGATAAGTGCTGCAGTTTTATGTGCATGGATATATGTGATCTGCTCTTCGGTCACATTCTGATCGTTTTCCGCTTCGATATCCGCACACTGACCGCCGATCATGCCGTATATCCCCGAATGGTGATAAAGGATCTTCAGCGCACTCGCTATAGTGGCAAAATCATCAGGCGATTCCGCTAGATTAAATGCCAGGCATGCAACCTCACATGAATAATTGAGGAGTCCGTCACCGGCAAGGATCGCTGTGGCTTCATCAAACTGTATCCAGGTTGTGGGCTTGCCGCGTCTTAATTCATCGCCGTCCATCGCAGGCAGATCGTCATGCACCAGAGAATATGTATGTATCATCTCAAGCGCCGCCATAAACGGAGCTATGAGTCTGCCGTCTCCGCCACACAGGATATGTGTCTCCATCATCAGCATCGGACGTATGCGTTTTCCGCCGGCCAGGAAACTGTAATCCATCGCTTCCATCACTTTGCTGGCGAAATCCTCCGGTTCGGGAAGATATGATGAAATGATCTCTTCCGTTCTCGAGATCCTGTTCTTTAATTCAGCATCAAAACTCATTTAATTCACCGTTTTCACTCAGAACCAGGACCTTTTTTTCTATGCGGTCCAGTTTGTCGTTGCATTCCTTAAGGATCTTCATCCCGTTTTCATACCGGATGAATGCATCTTCGATTGGCACATCGGGATCCTCAAGTTTTTCGATAACATCTTCGATCTCACCGAACATTTCTTCCAGAGATCTCTCTTTGGCACCTTCCCCGATCTCTTCTATTTCGATATTGTCATTTCTGATCATGCTTTTCCTCCACACGGCTAATCAGGTAACCGTCACTCAGATACAGTCTGTATGTATCACCTGCATTAATCTCCGAAACGGAACGTATGCGTCCTTTGCCGTCACTTACGGCCACCGAATAACCCTGATTCAGTTTATCGAGCGGTGAGAGGCCCTTAAGTCTGGTTATATATACATCCAGCTTATGACGGTTGGTATTAACCTTTGTGCGCATCGCATTTTCCATCCGTTCTTCCAGGTTCATGGCATAAGTCTTTTTCTGGAGGAGCTGGTTTGACGGACTGGCGGCCTTTAGTTTCAGGGCATATCTCTCGCAACGGTCGCGGAACATCCTTACATGCTCGGACATCGCAGATGACAGGCCGTTTTTAAGTCCGGTAAGTTCATCATCCAGCCTGGCCGCCTCATAGACAGCCAGTTCAGCGGCTGCTGATGGCGTGGGAGCACGAAGGTCGGCTGCAAAATCGGCTATCGTAAAGTCAGTCTCATGTCCTACAGCGGATATGATGGGGATCCTGGAGTCAAATATGGCCTGGGCAACGATCTCTTCGTTAAAAGCCCAAAGATCTTCTATGGATCCTCCGCCTCGTCCCACTATCATCACATCAACATTCTCTTTTTCAAGAGCATGTATCCCGCGGACTATTGACTGAGCGGCTCCTTCGCCCTGAACCTGAGCCGGACACAGAATGATCTGAACATAGGGATTTCGCCTGGTCGCGATATTGATGATATCCTGCACGGCGGCCCCTGTAGATGCGGTCACGACACCGAGTGTTTTGATATATCTCGGGATCGGGATCTTGTATTCCGGTGCGAACATCCCGCGTTCTTCCAGTTCCTTTTTCAGGGCTTCAAATCTCTGATACAGATCGCCGGCGCCCGCAAGAGTGATCTTTTTTGCATAGAGCTGATATGAGCCGCCTTTCTCGTAAATATCGACACGGCCTTCGATCTCTACCTGATCGCCGTTGTTTAACTCAAACTGAAGTCCCCGACGGTCGGATGCAAACATTACTGCCGACATCTGACTCTTATCATCCTTGACCGTAAAATATATATGCCCCGAAGAATGATACTTGCAGTTGCTGACCTCACCGCTGACCTTGACCGAATTCAGGACAAAATCCTGGGTGAACATGTTCTTGATGTATTTGGTTATCTCACTGACAGTATATGTGTTCTTCAATACTTACCGCCGATACATAAACCACAGGCAGACCTGCCATGATACTGGAGTCTGCCCGATATTAATGGATATGCTTTTGGTTTATTTATGCAAATTTAGCCAGGACACCGTTCACAAAACTGCCGGATGAATCGGTGCCGTATTTCTTAGCCAGCTCAACAGCTTCATTGATAGCGACCGAAGTCGGGATATCATCATCATATCTGATCTCATAGACCGCCAGACGGATGATCGTAAGATCCGATCTCGACATGCGCGACGTGGTCCAGTTCTTGCTGTTTGAATCTACAGCTTCATCGATCTCGGGGATCTTTTCAACTATCGACCGGAACTTGGATGTGACATAATCCCGCTCGGATGCTTTGGATTTCTGCGGCCATTCCTCAGATTCAAAAAAGAGTTCAAGCTGCTCATCAAGCTGTTCGGGCGGATAAAACTCTACCCTGAAAAGCATCTGATATATGGCTTCTCTGATTCTGCTCCTGGTCATTAATTTCTGCCCGAGACCTTGATGCCCGAGATCTTCACACCTATATCGGTAACCTCGAGACCGGTCATGTTCTCTACTGTGGTCTTGATCTTATCCTGAACCTGCTGACATGTGGTCGGGATATTGTAACCGTATTCCATCACTATCGAAATGTCGATCTTAACGTTCTTGCCGTTGACAGCGACCTTCACGCCTCTTCCGGCAGCCTTCACTCCGACTTTATCGAGCAGTTCACTTGTCACATCACCGGGCATTCCGTGAACACCTTCAACCTCAGTGGCAGCCAGTGCAGCTATCATGCCGACTACTTCATCGGCGATCTTAACGGACCCGAGTCCCTGTGAATCCTTAGCGGATTTAGATACCTTTTTATCGTCCATATCATTCCTCCATATTGCGCTCTTTTAAGTATATCATAAGTTAAAACTGATGGTATAGAGATTATCGTTTTCCCAATAACTGATGCTGCCGGTCCCCTCGCCTGTCCCTATGAAGGAAAACACCCTCTGTTCTTCGAGCAGATACCGTTTAAGATCAGCATATGCAGCTGCATCCGAGGCTTTGACCGTAACGAAATCCCGGCCCTGTTCCCGTGCAGTTGCAAAGAGACTGCTCAGTCTGCCCTCATCCACAGCGGTAAAATACGCTCCTTCGCGTACATAGTAATTATCATTCATGGATATGCACTGCGGAAGATCGACAGGAGTATCGGGCGTATGCGTTTTGAATATCTCCGATCCCGGCACGCACAGGTAATCATAACTGATCGAAGGGAAAGTCCCCGACATACCCTCGGTGTATCTGTAGTTTGCATCTCCCCAGGTAGTATCAAGGTAATAGTAGGATCCGTCGGCAAAAACAAGGTTCCATGCATGATTGCCCTGTCCGATAGCCGTACCCGTGATCAAAGTGCAGGGGATCCCTGTTTTGTTTAACAGATACTGCGTGGCCTTGGCATATCCCTGGCAGACGCTCCGTCCGTTGATGAATACGGAGCAGATATTCTGATTATCGACAGCGGAAGGATCATAGTCCGTATTCCTGATCACGTACTCATATATGTACTTGATCCTGGCATAATCATCAGCCTGAGGAACACCCGCAAGACATGTATCCACATATGCATCTATCGAAGCCTGTCTGGATGCCACGGTTTCCGGATCAAGCGTATAAGCACCCTTGAAGCCCATGGCCTCGAGAACATCGCCTCTGGTATATCTGGTATATACATATCCCGACACCCAGAATATCTCGGGATGATCCATCATGACGCACAGGAAAAACCTGTTGATATCATCAACATTCTCACAGTCGAGTTCATACTCACCGCGCATATCCCTGATCGTCAGATAGATCTCGTTATAAACTCTCTTTCCGTTCTTATCCAGACGTTCGTATGCAAATCTTCCGACATTTACCGCGGCAGCGGAATTGATCTCTTCATCCGTATATCCGTCGAGACCGGTACTTTCAAGAGATCCTTCGGTACTCTCAACTTCATACTCATCTTCTGTGCCTGTGTCCGCATCATCCGCATATGAATCGGGAAAATCGACGTCCTGCTCATCAGCCGTCTGCGCAGAAGGTTTTTGCTGAACACCGGGCTGAGTCTGATGAGAAACGGCAGGGCTTCCTTCGGGGATCGGTTCTATCTCCCTCTCCTCTTCGACAGGCATTTCCACTGAAAAAGAACAGCCGGTGCTGCTTATTGCCAGACATATGACCAGCAGTAATGCGGGTATGAACTTACTCGGCCGAACCGAACTCTGATAAGATGAGACCTTCATTTCTTTCCATGGTCATTCCGATGCTCCATTCATTAACGAACAGGAGCAAAGGTCTGTCCTTCAAGTCTGACACTTTCTTCATATCGGATGTACCGGTAAGCCTTGCCACATCGACTTCGTTATAATTCTCGATCCATCTGATATATTCAAACGGAAGCGGCTCCAGTTTGATCTCCACGTTATATTCGTTCTCAAGACGATACTTGAGCACATCAAACTGCAGCACCCCGACTACGCCCACGATAACTTCTTCAAGACCGCTTCCCAGTTCCTTGAATATCTGGATGGCTCCTTCCTGAGCTATCTGGGTAACACCCTTCACGAACTGTTTGCGCTTCATGGTGTCTATCTGTCTGACCCTGGCAAAATGCTCCGGTGCAAAGGTCGGGATACCCTCATATCTGTAATCATCCTTAGGGCTTGTGAGCGTATCTCCTATCGAGAAGATGCCGGGATCAAATACACCTATGATGTCTCCGGCATAAGCTTCTGTCAGGATCTTGCGGTCATCGGCCATGATAGTCTGAGGCTGCGACAGTCTCATCACTTTTCCGGACTGAACATGCTTCACTTCCATCTGGGCATCGTATTTTCCGGAACAAATCCTCATGAACGCAAGTCTGTCACGATGCGCTTTGTTCATGTTGGCCTGGATCTTGAATACAAAAGCGGAAAAATCGTTCGATACGGGATCGATGACACCGTTGTCCGACTTTCTCGCCAGCGGAGTCGTAGTCATCTTAAGGAAGTGCTTAAGGAAGATCTCAACGCCGAAATTGGTAAGCGCAGAACCGAAAAATACGGGAGTCAGATCACCCGCTCTGACTTCATCCAGATCAAACTCGGCACTTGCACCGTCCAGAAGTTCGATCTCTTCCGTCAGCTTATCATAAGCAGCATCACCGATCTCACTCCTGAGCGCTGCTTCATCATCAAGCGATATGACATGAGTCTCGCCTTCCTTAGTACCTTTCTGTGTATCATAGTAAAGATTAACAGCACCCTCTTCACGGTCAAATACGCCCTTGAAGTTCTTGCCCGAACCTATCGGCCAGTTCACCGGACATGTTGCGATTCCCAGTTCCTTCTCGATATCATCGAGCAGATCGAACGTATCGTTCGCATCACGGTCCATCTTGTTGATAAACGTGAAAATAGGTATATGTCTCATGACACATACCTTAAACAGCTTCCTTGTCTGCGGCTCGACACCTTTGGCGGCGTCGATGACCATCACGGCGGAATCCGCTGCCATCAGTGTACGGTAAGTATCCTCGGAGAAATCCTGGTGGCCCGGAGTATCCAGAATATTGATACAAAAGCCGTCATATTCAAACTGTAATACCGAACTGGTTACGGAGATACCTCTCTGTTTCTCTATCTCCATCCAGTCGCTCACCGCATGTCTCGCAGTGGCTTTTCCCTTCACGGAACCCGCCAGATTGATGGCACCTCCGTACAGCAGGAATTTCTCCGTAAGTGTTGTCTTTCCGGCATCCGGATGCGAAATGATCGCGAATGTCCGGCGCCGGTTTATCTCTTCCGTTATGTTACTCATGTGTTCTCCTATATGTATTATCTGCATGTCCGCAGAAATATTCACCGCAGGCACGCTTTCGCTGCTTTCGCCTCGCAACGGATGCTAGGCTCGTGAAATACCTCGCCAAGCACCGGCGGTCTCACAGCACCTGCTTGTGAATCATTTCTGCGGACATGCGTAAATATACTAAAGCATACTTGTTCCCGAAAACTCAGGCGTGATCCCGAAGATATCAAGAACGGTTGCACCGATATCGGCAAAAGTGGTACGGGTGCCGCGGCTTCCGGCCTTGATCTTCGCTCCGGTCATCAGGAACGGTATATATTCACGGGTATGATCCGTGGATTTGGTGAATCCGGGATCGCAGCCGTGATCTGCGGTTATCATGAGGTAATCGTCCTCACGCATTTTATCGAGCATCAGAGGCAGTTTCTCATCAAAATAGCTGAGTGCACCCGCATATCCGGGTATGTCTCTGCGGTGGCCGTAGATCATGTCGGTATCAACAAGATTGGTGAAGCAGATACCGTTAAAATCACGATCCATGATAGCCAGAGTCTTATCAATGCCGTCAGGATTTCCGGTTGTGGGATTTGATTCGGTGATCCCCTTGCCAGCGAAGATATCATAGATCTTACCGACAGATATCACATCCATGCCGGCTTCCTTGATCTGGTCGAGCATCGTGACAGACGGAGGGAGCAATGAGAAATCATGACGTCTGGGCGTACGTGTGTAGGCTCCGCTCGTTCCGATGAAGGGCCTTGCGATGACACGTCCTACAGCATGCTCGCCTTTAAGCATCTCGCGCGCCATGCGGCAATACTCATAGAGCTGTTCCACAGGCACGATGTCCTCATGTGCGGCGATCTGGAATACGGAATCGGCTGACGTATATACGATGAGGTCTCCGGTACGCATATGCTCATCACCGTATTCGTTGATGACCACTGTTCCGGAGTAAGGCTTGTTACAGAGCACCCCTCTGCCGGTCAGAGATTTGAACTCATCTATGACTTCATCGGGAAATCCATTCGGATATGTAGGCAGAGCATTCGGCGAATAAATACCGGCTATCTCCCAATGTCCTATGGTTGTGTCCTTGCCGTTCGACCTTTCCGCCAAACGTGCAAAAGCGCCCTCCGGGGCGTCTTCTTTGTCAGGCAGGTCAACTCCGTCTATGTTCATGAGCCCGAGCCGTTTCATATTGGGTACGATAAATCCGGGATCGGATGCACAACTCCTTATCGTATTCGCACCAACGTCACCGAATCTTTCGGCATCGGGCATCTCACCTATTCCGAAACTGTCTAATACGATCAAAAATACTCTGGGCATATCAGTCTCCTGTATGTATGAAAGATCAACTGAAACTTATCACCTGGTCTTTCGGTGCGGGTTCTTTGGCCGGTATCACCTCTACGGCTTCAAGGACAGGTCCTTCGTTGCCTTCGTACTCGGGAAGTCTCTCCTTGCCGACTTTGGCGGTTACCGTGATCCAGTCTCTGTTGTTCAATTCCGATACTTTGTCGTATCTGCACAGATATCCGAGGAATGACATGTCTTCAGCACAGCATGTCATTGCCATCCTGCCCGGTACAAAGAAGTTTCCGCCCACATCCTCGGGTTTCATCACCTGAGCGAGGAACTTAATCTTTTTGCCGACATATCTGTCAAGATGATCCATGGCGTCTATGAAGAATATGCCGTATCCGTAGTTGTCGAGCACGATCGGGTCGGATTTCAGGTCAAAAGGAAGATCGGCTTCAAATATCTGACTTATCTCTCCCTGCGCATCTTCAAATACGATATCGGCTTTGGGATTCACTGCCTTGACATTACGCTTGTATGTGGCAAGTTCTTCTCCGAGTCCGTCACATCTGTTGAAAATGATGAGTTCCGACTTCTTGAGCATCTCGTTGAGCAGCGATTTCATGTTGCTGTAATACATCGGAAAAGTTGATGCATCGATCGTCGTGATCTGCTGTTCGATATTCCAGAACCACGGAAGCTTGATATTTCTGTAATTCCACATACCGTTAAACTCGATTATGATACGCTCGGGTTTATAAGCCTTATCAAGCTCCGAGAGTTTATCGGCAGTAAAGTCTTCCTCGTTCTCGATGACTTCCTTTATGGTCTTTGTAGCCTTCAGGAGTTCGGGATCATACTCAACCTCACCCTCTTCGCAGAGGATGAGGAGTGTGGTTCCTTTTGCCTGAAAATACGGCTGTGCCAACGTGTAATTGATGAATTCGGTCTTTCCGCTCTCGAGAAAGCCGGTGATCATATATACCGGTCTCACTTCTTTATAAGTCCTTCCAGTTTATCTGTCTTAAGTTCCGCTCCGATCACGCAGAACTTACCCGTTACATCGGGTTCGCCGGCACGGATGTTCTTTTCGCCGGGTACATAATCAAAGAATATCCATCCGCCCTCGCTTGAGGGAACCATGCCTTTGGCCCTGAGTACAGCACCGTATTCTCCGTTATCAAGCTCATCCAGGATATGATCGATCTCATCCGCAGTATACTTATCGGGAGTCTCGTATCCCCAGCTGTCGAAGATATCATCAGCATGGTGGTGATCGTGGTGATGATCGTGATCGTGGTCGTGATGATGGTGTTCGTGCTCATCGTGATCATCGTCATCATGGTCGTGAT
>JAEEGL012221714.1_pt1 | contig 27313 bp, 24 predicted proteins | sample 9134231 | NCBI WGS metagenome assembly JAEEGL01 (sample SAMN16246548, study PRJNA631951) | gut metagenome | biome: gut microbiome; feature: rumen; material: fiber-attached | host: Bos | place: Iran: Karaj | collected 2018-10
TAGAGCCAAAGAAAACTTTTTTACAAATCCCTGAAATTTTGGTGTGTAATACAAACTAATGGTGGAAGATAAATCATCCTTGTAATTTCCATCAGTCTGCAAAGAACGGTCATATAAAAGGGTGGCACCAGCTTTTGTAGAAATATCAGCAAAATCATAAAGTAAACTGATATTTGCAGCCCAGTCTGAAGTAAATTTTACAGAACTTTCTGTAAGTGGAAGTGCGGCCCCGAATTCAAATCCTCCAATCTTACTTTTTACACCAAGTCCTGTTTTTCCCCAGCGACTGGCACCAGTATAAAATTCTCCAAGTCCAAAATAATTTCCTGGAAGATAATAGTTGTACAGTTTTCCAGCCGCAATCTCAAAAATCTCACTACCAGCAGGACGAACTTTTACATAAGCCTTTTTTAATTCAACTTTCTGCCCCAAATCTGAAGGCTGCTGAGCTGAACTAAGTCTGTAGTAAATTTTTCCACCAGCCGAAGCATAATCATTTCCGGCAGAAACATCGGCAAAAAGATATGCACCGCCAAATTCACTGCCTTCACCACTACTGTTTGACTGAACAAGGGTAGAACCAGCTCCTGCACTGGCAGAAACTTTTACTTCTGCCTGAACAAATGCACTTACAATCATCACAAAATACAAAAATACAAACTTTTTTTTCATTTTAAGACCTCTTTTTTATTTACAAACTCCATATTTATAAACAGACTCTTCATCCGATACTTTTTTTATTCCAATTCCCATTGCATCCCGCAAGCGTTCAGAATTTTCCGCAATTTTTTCCGGACTTCCACTTTCAACAAGCCTTCCTTCCTTCAAAAGAAAAACACTGTCGGCGGTGGAAAAACTTTGTGGCAAATCATGACTGGAAAAAATAATCCCCCTGCCCTGCCCTGAAAGTTTTTTCAAAAGTTCCATTACTTCAAGCTGATGTTTTATGTCCATGTAGGTGGCAGGCTCATCCAGCAAAATGAAAGGAGTATTCTGAGCAATCACCATAGCAAGATAAGCCCTCTGTCTTTCTCCACCGCTAATTTCTCCCAAGCCCTTTTCCCGTAAGTTCCACAAATCAGTCAAACGTAAAGCTTTTTCAACAAGTTCCAGATCTTTCTGCCCCAGTATTTTTGAATAGCCAAGATAGGGAAAACGCCCATGACAGACCAGAGTGTAAACATCCAGATTTGCAGGAGGCATAAACTGAGGAAGATAACTTACAAAGGCAGCCTTCTTTTTGTGACTCATTTTAGAAGCGTCTTTTCCGCCCAGGAGGACTGTCCCCTCATAATTTTTTATTCCAACCAGAGCCTTAAGCAAGGTTGATTTTCCGCTTCCGTTAAGTCCCAGAATTACACTGATTTTTCCTGCTTCAAAGTTCAGAGAATCAATCTGCAAAACATCTTTATTTCCGTATGAAACTTTTAAATCCTTTATCTCAATCATTTTTTAATCCTAATTAAAATCTTTTATTCTAAACCGACAGTTTCTTTTTCTTAGAAATCAACATCCAGATAAAGAATGGGCTTCCAAGACAGGAAAGAAAAAGTCCAACCGGAAGTTCATAAGGATAAAACAGAAGGCGGGAAATTAAATCGCAAAGCATAAGAAAATCTGAACCAAAAAGAAGGCACAAAATGATATTGGAACGGCACTTATTTTTGCCAGAAAGTCTTATAAAATTTGGAATAATCAGTCCAACAAAGCCCAGTAATCCGCAGACACTTACAGCACTTGCGGCCAGAACTCCAGAAAGAAGGATTGCACAAAGTCTGTAAAATCTCACATTCAGTCCAAGGCCGTATGCAACTTCATCACCCAGAGAAAACAAATCAATTCCGTCTGAAAGTAAAAGCAAAATAAAAAGAGCAAGAAGTATCAGAGGAAGGGAAAAAAACAGACAGCCGGTGTTCAGATTCTGAAATCCCCCAAGGCTAAAGGCAACTTTATCTGCCACAATTTCCGGATGCAGGGTGATTAAAATATCAATTCCTGCTGACATCAAAGAAGAAACTGCAACGCCGGCAAGAATCAAAGTGGTTTTAGAAATTCCTGCTTTTTCACTTATAAAATAAACTGTCAGAACCGAAAGCAAAGCTCCTGTAAAAGCCCCCGCAGTTCGTGCAAAAGTTGAAAAAGGGAAAATTAAACCTGCAAGTAAAACAAAAAGCCCTGCTCCAGAATTAACTCCAATAATTCCAGGACTGGCAAGTGTATTATTAAGGGCAGTCTGTAAAATCAAACCAGAAACAGAAAGTGCTGCCCCGCAAAAAACCGCTCCCAAAGTACGAGGCAGACGGATTTTTAACAGAATGATTTTTACACTTGCAGAAATTTCTTCTTTTGAAAAAAGGCCTGCAAACGCTTTTAGTCCGCTTTTAAAAGAAAGTCCTTTTGTTCCTGCAAAAACCGAAAGAAAAAACAGAAGGAAAAATAAAAGCAGTCCACCAGCGTAAAGACTTTTCTTACTAAGTTTCATAATCCACCACCTGTAAAACCTGCCACCGTCTGATAGGCTAAAGCCCAGCGCTCATTCGGCTTAAAATTGAACAATTCTTTTGGAAGAATATGAACCTTTCCATTTTTTACAGCAGATAAATCTTTCCACGCAGGATGACTCTGATAAGCTTTATAAAAAGAATCTTCTGCATTTTTCTGATTCCCCTGATACACAATAAAAATATAATCGGGGTCAGATGTAACAATTGCTTCAATTCCAATTTCATCAAGACTTAAACTGTCATTCACCACAGGCACTAAACCTAAATCCTGAAAAATTTCATTCGCAAAATGGTCTTTCAGCACCTTGTTTTTGGTACCTGAAATTCTAAGGAAAAGATAAGTTTCGGCAGGGGACAGACCTCTACTTGCATCAGCAGGGGACAGACCTCGGGTGGTGGACTCCAAAGGGGACAGACCCCTTCTAGTCGATACAATCTTTTCAATATCCTTTTTAACTGCTTCTACATTTTTTTGATACAAATCTTTTCGACCGGTCATACTGGTAAAATCCCGCATAACTTTTTCATAGTCAGAAAAATTTTTAACATCAACAACATAGACCTGAATCCCAAGACTATTAAGATTCAAATGCAGTTTTTTATGCGAAGGAATATCCTGAGTCAGAAGAACTAAATCTGGATTCAGAGAAATAATTGCTTCAAAAGAGGCGGTATGTGTACTTCCAATGCTTACTGCATTTTTACATTCAGGCAGTTCAAGGGCGTCATCTGTAAGACCAGAAAGTTTTCCACCCGCCAGAAGCCACATTTCTGCAAGAGATTTTGAAAGGGCAACCACATTTTTTTCTTTTGCCCATAAACCTGTCCCCAAAAAATTAAAAAGAAGGATAAAAAATAAATTACGGATTAGAGTTTTTGCTTTCACCTAAGTACCTTGCTCTAAATAATTCAAAATGACTCAAAGCAAAAGGATTCTTCACCACCCTAAGACCATTCTCCTCAAGAATCTGGACGAAACTTTTTTTACCAGTTTCATCCTGAATCAGACCAAAAATGTCTTTTTTAACGTGGATACCGGCATTTATGAGCAAAGGATAGACCTGAACAGGCTTTCCTTTACCGCCAGTATTTTTTTTGAATTTTTCCTGAACTTTACTTAAATATGAATAAACATTACCTTCACCTGTCAGGCAGGCAACTTCCACATTTAAAAAGCCTTTTGAATGTAAAGATTCTGAAAGTGCAGAATATTCCTTGTTAGCAGAGTTTTCCAAACCATGTCCAACAAGGCAGTATTCATATTCAGAATTGAAACCAAGTTCCTCAATCAGAAAGTCAGCAAAAAGTTCTATTTTACGTGGAGAACCTAAAACGGGAAGCTCCTCTTCAATTTTAGAAAAACGTTTCCTGTAAGGAAGAAGTCTTTCTCTTAATCTTTTTGTTTCATAACCATCCGACATTAGAACCGGCTTCACAAGGATTTCATCAACACCTGATGCCAGCAAATTTTCAAGTATATTTTCTAAAGAAAAGTCTCCCTGAGAGTTCAACATTTTGTAATCAACATAAAGACTTTTCATTTCTACTCCAGACTAAACATCTTTTTTTGAGGATAACTTTCTTTCAAGCCATCCCCAAAACTTAAAAGTAATTGCACCCCAGGCTAAAAAAAGAATTATATAAACAATCATAGGAATTGAAGTGTGATAATAATCCGGATCCACAAACTTCTGAAACTCTGGAATATCTGCGTAGTAATAAGCACCAGCACCAAAATCAAGTGAATCAACAAGACCAAGCCCATTAATCATGATGTAAATAGCTGTTACAATTGTAGCAAGACTAACCAGCATAATAAAAATCGTCCAAATTATTTTTCCAACAGATTTTTTCATATAACTCACCTATAAAAGCATCCGAGGTATTTATTAGTTCAATACAGGAATTGGGAAGAACTTTCCGCTCAAAGCAATCCATACAACAATGAATGTAAGGATGATATTAAAGAGCTGTCCTACAATGTAAAGAACCAATGGTTTTCCACCCTTAAGCTGTTTTCCAATTTCACGGAAGTTTGTATCCAATCCAATTGATGTAAAAGCCAGAACGAATGCCCAGTTTTTATACTGATCCAGAATTGAGTTGATTGAACTTACAGTGGCAGAACCAGCAAGAGGTTTTACAATGAAAGATGCAACCAGAGATGCGGCAAAGAAACCAAGAATAAACTTTGGAAGTCTGTACCAGATTTCGCCAGCTCCAACTTTCTGATTTGTATTAGCTCCACCATCAACATACTTTGCAAAGAAAACTGCAACAAAGAAAGCTATAAAACCAATCAAAATATTCTGAATTGATTTTACAAGAACTGCTGCTTTCTGAGCTTCTTCACCAAGTGCTGTTCCTGCAACAGTTACCGCACCAGTTGAATCTACAGTACCACCAATCAAAGCACCACCAATAAGCTGACTAACTCCAAGAGCCTTCAGAATAAGTGGCTCAAAAACCATCATTAAAACTGTAAAGATAATTGAAATTGAAACTGCCAGGGACAGATCTGTCTTTTTTGCTTTTGCAGCGGCACCAGTTGCAATTGCGGCAGAAGTACCACAAACTGATGTAGCAGTAGCAACTGTAATTACAAAAGGTTTATTGTCAATTTTAAGAACACGTGTTCCAAAGAACCACATAAAAATGATTACTACAGGAGTAACAAGCCATGCAATTGCAAGTCCGTATGGTCCAAACTTAATGATATTACTGAACAAAACAGAAAAGCCCATTATTACAAGTCCTGCCTTGATGTAATATTCTGTCTGAACTGCAGGTTTAAGCCAGTCTGGAGTTCCAACAGTATTTGAAACTAAAAGTCCAACAATAAGAGCAAAGAAAGCCCATTCAAGATAACGATTAAAAGTAAATTCTGCAGAAATAAGACGAACCAGAACTGCAAGAACAAAAAGTACTACATATGCAGGAATATACTTTTTCAAACTTTCGCCTTTAAGTTTTGCACCAAGACTGAACAAACCTGCTGTTACCAGAAATGTTCTCAAAAGAGCAAACCAGAAAGATGATTTTGCAAGCTGACTTCCAAGAGTTGCAGAAGCTCCCGGACCCCATTTACTGAAGTTCAAAGCAGAAAAATTAAATCCTGGAACAATTTTTCCTGCTTCGTTAGTATGGCCTGTAAAAACTGCAATAGCAGCAATTACAATCACAATGAAACCAATCCACACAGAAAGCCAGTCTTCTTTTTTATATAAATCTGACCAGTGGAATTTTTCTACAGTTACAAGTTCTTCTGACTGTGTAACTTCAACATTCTTTTCACTCATCTTAAACTCCTTATAACCTATAGTGTTAGTAGGTAATTGTTTTTAATTGACTACGAACATATATTTTATTACCTACTATGTCAATAGGTTATAAGAAATTTATTTATATTTTTTTTGAATTTGCTATTACACCACCGCCCAGTATTACTCCATCCCTGTAAATTACTACAGACTGACCAGGAGTTACTGCATTCTGTTTTTCATTAAAAGTGATTTTCCATGGTTTACCGGTGTAGGCATGTTTATCTTCAGGCCCCGGAATATATTCTTCTATCGTTGCAAATGCAGATTTACTTCTTAATCTGATTTTTACACTTGCCTCAAAAATCTGATCTGGTTCAATATTTCCAGGCCAGACAAAATCATCAGCAATAAGATAATCTGAAGCTAAAGAGTTTTTTTCCGCCAGCACAATCTGATTTTTTTCTGCATCAATTTTTGCTACATACAAAGGATTTTTTGACGAAACTCCAAGTCCCCTTCGCTGACCAATTGTATAATGCTCAAGCCCCTTATGCCGTCCAAGAACCCTGCCATTTTCATCAACAAAATCACCAGGGACAGATTCCTTATCTGCAAAAAGAGCATCAAAATACTGAGAGTCTATAAAATCCTGACTTTCTTTTCGTTCTGCAGCTTCCAGTCCTGCCTCTTTTGCAAGTTCAAACACCTGACTTTTACGTAAAGTTGCCAGAGGAAAGCGAACTTTCTCCAAAAGTTCAGAAGGAAGTCTGTAAAGAAAATAAGTCTGATCTTTTGATTCATCATTGGCACAGGCAATCATGCAGGGTCTGTCCCCTGTCCCCCAAAGCCCTTCTTTAGGACGCACAATCATTGCATAATGCCCGGTACAAAAATAATCGTATTTTATATCAATCTTTTTTATACCTTCCAGAAGTGCACCAAATTTTATAAAACGATTACAGCGGATACAGGGATTTGGAGTTTTTCCTGCTCTGTATTCATTCTTAAAATACTCCAGAACTTCCTGATTATATTCTTCACTTACATCAATTACGTGATATTCAATATCCCACTGTTTGCAAAACCTTTTACACTCTTCAATATCTTCTTTTTCACCAGGACCATAACATGCATCGTGAAAAGGTTTTTCAGACTGAACTTCCTTTATATGACCATCCCACAAAGACATAGTCACACCAATCACTTTGCAGCCCCTTCTTTTAAGTAAAAGAGCTGTTAAAGTTGAATCCACCCCGCCAGACAAGCCAACAACAACGGTAGAACCTTCAGGCGGAAGAGCTAATGCTTCATAAACCATATAAACCTACTTATTTTCTAAACTGACTGTTTCTTTTATAAAAGTGGCAATTTCCCTGATCATTGAAATTCTGCGGCCCAAAAGTCCATGCTCAACCGGATACTCAATCAACCTTTGAACAGGCCTTTCTGATGCTGAAAAAGATGACGACTTCCAGTAAGCCTGTAATTTATCCCACAAAGGAAAAATCATTTCAGAATTTAAACTGACAGAATCAAACTTTGCTGCAAAAATTAAAAGATTTTTCTGACGGACTTTTTCAAATGCATTAGAAAAAGCAAGATTTTGAGAATTCCTGACAATATCATCATAAATTGCATCAATACCATCAGAATTTAAGATACGACCTTCATTTAAAAGTGCTTCAATATATTTTTCCTTACCAAGACGAAGAAAACAGGTTGGATCATAAGGTGCAAGCATGATAATCCCCCTTATAAAATCCAGTTGTTTTCCTGCGTTCAAGGCAGAATTTCCACCCATACTATGACCCAGCAAAAAAATCTGGTCGGAATCAACATTGTATTTCTTTAAAAAGTCTTCAGAATGTGCATAATTTGCAAGATTTTCAGCATCTTCCACACAATTGGTGATAAGATATTTTCCTTCACTTCCCCAAGCCCCCCTGTGATGAGGAACAATAACTACACATCCAATTCTACAGAGGGCATGCGAAATATCATCATTTCTGGCAGAACCAGGAAAACCATGCAGCATTATTACACAAGGATGTTTTTCTTTTTTTACATTATGAGGCCACATAATTTCGCCATAAATATGACTTCCATCAGAAACAAAATCCAGACTGGAATAATCTGGCAGAGAATTTTCATTCAAATCTAAAGGTTCATCAAAAAGATACTCAAGACTGATATTTGACATGCCGCCTCCTTTCATACAGATTAATTAATAATTTATAAGATTATTACCTAGTAAGTCAATAGGTAATGAAAACGTAAAAAAGATATAATCCAGTAAAGTTCTAACAGTCTTTCTAAAATCCTTTTTTGGCTGCTTCTTCCATCACCGATTTTAGTGATGCTGTATAAAAAGTCTGAAGGCATCCTTTGAAAATATCCTTATCCAGATCATTTCCATGCTTTATATACCAGATTATCTGAGAACTCAAAAGATTTGCATAACTGTATCCGACAAAAGATTTAAAATCTTCGGTGTTGGAAATTCCTGCTTCTTTGGAAAAATATTCGATGGTGGATACAACAAAAAACATAAGATCCTTTTCAAAAATATTTTTCAAAGTCTGTTCACCAAGAGATTCATATGCACATTTGCAGAGCGGAATATTTTGGTCTATATAGCCAAGAACAAAATCCATAGCCTGAGGCAGACTTGCATTTGCTTTTTTAAAAGATTCAACAATATTCTGAACTTCCAGAGAATAAGTAAAATAAAGCAGATCAAAATTGTTTTCAAAATGATAGTAAAAGGTATTCCTGTTAATATTGCATTCAGAAACAATATCCTGAACGGTGATTTTTGAAAAAGGCCTGTCTTTTATCAGTTTTTTTAAGGCCTCTGCCATCTGTTTTTTTGTTTCTGAAGAATTATCTGCCATAAGTTCATTATTAGACAAAGCTTAAAATTTGTCTATTGTACTTAAACCAGGAATTTATTAAATTCCAAACTAACAAAGTCTAAAATCGGAAGTGTGTCATGAAAAAATCTCTACGCTACGGGCTCTTTTTTGCCCTTGTAATTATTTTTGTTTTTTTAACAATTCTCGTAACCCGCAAAAAACCCGTCCAGGCAAAGGAAGATGCCCTCCCTGCCGTCATTATAGAAAAACCTCACACGGGCACCTTAGTCGAATCTGTAACTATTTCAGGCTATGTAGAAGCAAATGCCATGATTCCGGTAGTACCTTTTGTTTCTGGAACAATCACAGAATATCCTGCAAGAGCCGGTGATTACGTAGAAAAAGACACCCTGCTTGCAAAAATTGATGATGAGCCTTTCCGCCAGCAGATGCTTCAGGCACAGGCCGCCTACTTTGCAGCAAAAAGTACTTTTGACAGAATTGAAAATCTTTATAAATCAGGTGCTACAACCCAGCAAAATTACGATTCCGCAAAAGCTCAGGCCGATGCTTCAAAAGCTCAGTACGACTTAGCCCGTTTGCAGGTAGACTACACCGAAGTTCGTGCCCCCGTAGACGGAACAATTCTTATTGCAGACCAGGCTGTCGGAGGAATTGGAAATCAGAGTCAGCCGGTTGCCGTTCTTGCAGATTTATCGAATCAGGTTGTAAGACTTAAAGTTCCTGAAAAATATTTTGATCTTTTTAATCTTGAAAAAGAAAATCTTTCTGTAAAAGTAACCCGTCCTGCAGAAAAAAATATGTATGAAGATGCCGTTACAAGTGCAACCATAGAAAATATTGCACCTTATGTTTCTCCAGAAAGCAAAAACTTTACCGTAATCTGTCATTTAGACGAACCCGGAAACCGCTTCCGCCCCGGAATGTTTGTAAAAGTTCAGGTTGCCTATAAAACCTACAATGACGTTCCACTTATCAGCCTTAAGGCCAGAAAAATGGACGGTTCTTTCTATATATATAATGATTCAGACTCCACTGTTACCTTCGTGGGGGGACAGACCCCTCCTGTTGATGAAAATAATTTCATTGTACCGGAAGAATACCGCAACTCATATTTTGTAATGGATGGCCAGAACTTCATTTTTGACGGCCAGAAAGTCCGCGTGTTCAGTGATGTTCTTGAAGAGTATTCCGCAGATAAAGAACAAGGAGACAAATAGGTGAAAGTTTCTGAGTTTTCTGTAAAACATCCTGTCGTAATCACCATGATTCTGATTGTCCTTGTTGCTTTCGGATTCTACTCCCTGAGCGGCATGCGAACTGAATTCATGGAAGATATTTCCATGCCTCAGGCCATTGTTTACACCGTATACCCGGGTGCCAGTGCCGAAGACGTTGAAAGTGATATTACTAAAGTCCTGGAAGATTCCTTTGTAACCCTGCCACATTTTAAAGCAATAGACAGTCAGTCTTCCAACTCTTTAAGCTGGATTACAATCACCTATGCCGATGGATACGACCCATACGACCAGCTTACAGAACTTCGAAACCGTATTTCAGAATTAATGGAACAGCTCCCCGATGGAATTTCAGGAGAACCTAGAGCTCTGGTAGGAGGAATGTCCATGGTTCCTATCATCTCTTTTTCTGCATCTGCCGGAAACGATATTGCCCGTTTGACCCAGTATCTGGAGGATGAACTTACACCTCTTTTGACCCAGATTGATGGAGTTTCTCAGGTTTCCATTGAAGGTGGTAAAGAACTTGCTGTAAATATCAAAATAAATGTAGATGCCCTTACTTCCCGCGGAATTTCTGTTTCTACAGTTTATCAGGTTTTGAATTATGGAAACGTAAATCTTCCTTTGGGAAATGCAAGTTATCAGGACAGAGCAATTCAGGTTCGCTATGCCGGTGGATTTAATTCCCTCGACGATATTAAAAATCTTCCTGTAGGCCTTGGGGACGGTTCTACAATTATCAGACTTAGTGATGTAGCTGATGTTTCTCTTTCTTATCCGGAGGAAAACACTTTTGTTTCAGATGGACGATATCCTCTTACAATTGTAAATGTAACAAAACGTCTGGATGGTGATACAACAAAAATCATCAAAAAAGTAAAAAAGGCTATTGCTGAATGCGAAAAAAATACAAATGGAGCAGTACAATTCCACATCATCAGTGATGACAGCCGCCAGGTAAACGCTTCTCTAAAAGCAGTTATTCAAAGTGGTATTTTAGGTGTAGTTTTTGCCGTTCTTGTTATCCTGCTTTTTATGGCAGACTGGCGTGCAACTTTAACAATCAGTTTATCAATCCCGCTTTGTATTTTGTTTAGTCTTATTGGTTTAAGAATTCTAAATATTTCCCTGAACCTTATGACTCTTTCTGGTCTGGTCATTTCTCTTGGTATGGTTGTTGATGGCTCCACCGTTATGCTGGACCAGATTTACCGCTACTACAAAAGGCGTGATCAGGAAACAGGAGAACTGGAATATACTGTAACTCAAAGTATCTACAAGGGCTGGGATGAAGTTTCTGCTTCAATTCTGGCTTCTGCTGCAACAACTATTGTCGTTTTTATTCCAATTGCCATGCTTGGTGGATTAATCGGAAGTGTTTTACACGCTGTTGCCGTTACCATCATCCTTGCAATTTTTTCTTCTTTCCTTGTTGCAGTTGTAATTGTTCCTTATCTTCTAAAAATCTTCCTGTCTGAAAACGGGCCAAAAATCCGTAGCCGGCCAAGAAAATTTGACCAGATTATGGCCAAAATTGAACGACTCTACCGAAAACTGCTTAAAATGGCTATTGAAAACAGAATTTTCGTAATTATTATTGCAGTATTCCTCCTGGTCTTCTCAGGCTTTATTGCCTTACGTCTTGGAATTGCCTTTATTCCATCCACCGACTCAGGCGACTTCTACATTTCAACAGAATTTCCAATGGGAACAGAAAAAGAACAAACTCACGAAAAAATGCAGATTGCCCAGGAACTTTTATATCAGTATGTTCCAGAAATAGACAATGTCGTTATTTATGAAGGCCAGGGTGACTCATCCAACTTCTCTTCTGTTTCTACACCACATTACACTTATACTCACGTAGTTTTAGTTCCTGTTTCTGAACGCAAAAGAGATGTTCATGATATCATGCTGCAGATTCAGGAAATTTGGGCAGCCGTTCTGCCAGACTCAAAAGTTTCAGTTCAGAACGGAGGATTCGACAAACTGGTAGGCTATGTTTCAGATGGTGGAGGATATGGAATCACCCTTATTTCAGAAGATTTGAACGTCCTTTACGAAACTGCTTCCAAAATCAAAACCTTCCTTGAAAACGACCCGGAAGTAGTTACCGCAAAACTCGATACAGATTTTGATACAACCACAATGATTATTGATATGAGCCAGGAATACTTAAGTTCTCTTGGAATTACCAGTTATGAAGCAGGAATTACTTCTGCAATTCTTTTCCAGGGAATGGATTGTGGCCGTTACAAAGATATTGAAAGTGGAAGACGTTACAATCTGAAAATCACCTCTGATATTACAGATAAAAACATTACTTCTGATGATATTTCAAACCTCCACATAGTTACTCAAAACGGTCAGGATGTTTCCTTTGCAAATCTTTCTGACATAAAGGTGGAAAAATCCATTTCGCAAATCAATCATTCAGACCGTGCTAAAAAAATTACTGTTACAGCATCTTTAACAGGCGAAGATACAAGTGGAGTTTCGCAGCGTGTAAATCAGTTTATTGCAGACAATCCTTTACCAAACGGGGTTCATTCAAAAGCTGGTGGAATTATGGCTTTAATTGGAGATATGATTACCCCAATGATTTCGGCCCTGCTGATTGCAGTTTTCCTGGTTTATACAGTTATGGTTATTCAGTTCGAAAAGTTCCGTCAGCCACTTTTAATTATGGTAACAATTCCTTTCTGTTTTATTGGAGTTGTAGGCGGATTACTGATTTTCGGCTCTACCCTGAACCTTCTTTCTCTTCTCGGTTTAATTTCTCTTGCCGGTGTTGTAGTTAACAATGGAATTATTCTGGTGGATTATATCAATCAGTTACGAAAACGCCGCTACCATGTTCTTGCAAAAACAAAAGGATATCAGGATAAAGATGGAGACTGGCATATAGATCTGTCCCCTCAGCAGGCAGACGAACTTCTTAAGTCTTCTGTTCTGGATGGAGCTGCCAGCCGTATCAAACCAATTTTTATCACCACCCTTACAACTCTTCTAGGCGATATTCCAATGGCAGTTGCAAAAGGTGAAGGTTCAGAATTGTACGCTTCTATGGGACAGGCAATCGCTGGTGGACTTTTAACTTCCACCTTAATCACACTCATTTTAATTCCGGTAATTTATTACATAAGTGAAAAAAAACATTCTAAATAGATTTATAGAGAGGTAAAACATGCAAAAACTTATTAAAAAAATCAGCCTGATAATTGGTCTTACAAGCCTTTTCATTCTTACATCCTGCTATTCTGTTTTCAGCGGAGGAACAGGAGGAATTATTGTTGATGCAGAAAGTACTTCCACCCCTAAAGCAGGAATTGCAAATGTAGATATTTATGCCTACACCGATGCAGGAACCCGCGATGCAGATTATAACAACTGGCGGGAAGGAACAACTTTTGCACCTTCTAATTCCTACTACGGACACACAACCACTTCTGCAGACGGAACTTTTACAATCTCTAAAATTGTCTGGAAAGAAACTGCTCCTGACTTTGGCCGCGATGCAGATTTTACAACAATTTATCTCCTGTACTATCACCAGAATTTCGGTCTTACAAAAGATGCAACCGTTATTACTTCAGACAGCATGACAGATACAGTTTATGCAGAACTCACCGCTGTCAGAAAAACCACAAATTTGAATATAGAAATTTATGATGTAGCTAATAATTCTCGTTCATCAAACAATATTATGGTAAAAGTTTCAGTTCCTCAGAGTACAGAAACAATTACAGCTTCTCCAAAAATCTATGAACAGACAATTACAGGCTCTGGAACAATCAGCATAAGTTATCCCCGCTGGACAAACGCTTCAAACAAAGAAAACAAGATTGAAAATACTCCAGAAGTAACCATTCAATACTACCAGAGCAGCGATGAAATTACCTGGAAGGCCTGTGCAAATGCCAACAACGCAGAAAGAAACTATGCCTTTTTGGCAGACAACGCTTCCATCACCAAAACAATTCAAAACTCAAATTACACAATTCAACTTTACGGAAAATCTACCAGACTTTATGTTCCAACTGTCAATGGAGTTTATTCTTCTGGTTCAGGCAATCTGGACGGTCATGTAATAAAAATGATGGCTAGAGATTCCAGCGGCAACCTTACCATTGACTGTGGAGAAACTTCCACCGTTGCAAATACAATAGGAACAAGCGGAACTCAAACTCATGGAAACTTCAGTGGACTTGGAAATAATGCCTACTGGACCGATACAGAATACACCGGAAAATACGCAACAATTCAGGTTCAATTTTACGTTGATGGAACTGCAACAAGTAGTTTAAAAACTCTTCGCAGTGATCAATCTTCTTACAGCGTAGAACTCTAAAAAGGAAGGTTCCTATGAAAAAAATCCTGAAAAAAGCCTTCCTGGCATCGGCAGTTCTTCTTTTTGCCACAAGTCTGGGATTGAGCCAGGAACTTTCCCAGGGGGACAGACCCCTGACAGACCTGAACACAGGGGACAGACCTCTCTCTGAAAATCAAACTTACACCCTCGAAAGCCTTCTTTCCGCAACCCGCCAGAACCATCCTGAAATTTTAAAACTTCAGCAGGAATACCAGAGAAGCCTGCTCGATCTGCAAGATGCCTGGTGGTCTCTTGGGCCAACCGTAGACATGCAGATAAGCGGAACTTACATGGTAAATCCACCACTTGATGCTCTGTACATAAACGTTGATGATATTCTCAACTCTATTCAATGGAATGGCAGTCGTCCTTCAAGCCGGGGACAGTACGTAAAAGTGTTTGATGGCATGGAAAACACCCTCTACAATTTTCAGATGTCCATGACCCAGCCGGTTTTTACCTGGGGAAAAATCACCAACGCAATAAAACTCTACAAACAGATATCAGAAATCAAACAGACACAAATTGTTCAGCAGACTCAACAACTGGAAACTGAATTAAAAACCCGTTTAATCAGCCTTTACTATCTGGACAGAATTCTCAAAATTATTGATGAAGAAGAAACCTACACCAACCGCATGGTCGAAGTAAGCGAAAAAGCAGAAAGAACCGGAATGCTGCTGCATCAGGATTTAGTAGATGCAAAAATTCAGGCTAAGGAACTGGAAATTGCCCGCCAGGATTTAATTGAACAGATAAACAATCAGCTTCTGGAACTGGAAAGAACTTGCGGTCTTACAGGTCTGTCCCTAGAAAACATTTCCTACGATTTTGTACCAGATTTTATTAAAACTTTCGAAGAACTTCTGCAAAATGACCCTGCCAGGCTGGAAGAAGAAATTCTTTCTGGAAATCAGACATCTATCAAAATGCTAACTCAAATGCAGGATATAAGTAAAACAGCAGAAAAAATCTCCCGCGGTTACGAAAACTGGAAACCAGATCTGGCCCTGCAAATGACTGGCGGATATTCAGGTTCACGTTTCCCCCTCTTAGAACCAAACTGGCTTAGAAAAGATGATTATTCTCTGAACATTTCTATTGGCATTAAGACAACAATCTGGGATGGTGGAAAAAAAGTCCGCGATGTTTCCAGAAAAAAGAGTGAAGTTCAGACTGCAGAAATTAATAAAAATGATGCCCGTTCAAACCTTAGCAAAACATTTAATACTCAGTGGAATTCCGCTCAGGTTTGCTCAATGAAAATTGAATATCAGGACTTAAAGATTGAATCTGCAACTTCCAAAATTGCCCAGAAACAACAGATTTACGAATCAGGCTATGGTTCAGAAACAGACCTTCTTTCCGCAAAAATTGAACGTTGTAACGCCCAGATTGAAAAAGAAAAACAGGCCCTCTCCCAGGCAGCAGCTTGTCTTACAATCTTTTTTTTACTAAGTAAATAAAATCTGTGTTACAATATCAGTACTTTAAAACCTACGGAGGAATTTATGTTCGAACAGTACAAACTGCCTTATGATTACAATGCTCTTGAACCAGTTATTGATGCATTAACTATGGAAACTCATCATTCCAAACACCATGCAACTTATACAAAAACCTTCAACGAACTTGCAGAAAAAGCAGGTGTCGCTGACAAATCAGTTGAAGAAATACTTTCCAGCCTGGATAAAATTTCGGATCCAGCTCTCAGAAATGGTATAAGAAACAACGGTGGTGGATTCTACAACCACAATCTGTATTTTTCTACCATGTCGCCAGACGGAAAACGAAGCCCTGAAGGAAAACTTGCAGAAAAAATAAATGAAACTTTTGGTTCTTTTGAAGAATTCAAAGAAAAAATTTCGAATCTTGCAGTAACACAGTTTGGTTCCGGCTGGGCCTGGCTTTCTGTTGCAAAAGACGGTTCTTTAGTTTTAAGTCAGAGTGCAAATCAGGATAACCCTATTAGTCTTGGAACTGGTAACACACCAATTTTCTGTATTGATGTATGGGAACATGCCTACTACCTCAAATTCAAGAATCTCCGTGCCGCTTATGTAAAAGAATTATTCAACGTAATCGACTGGAACAAAGTTTCAGAACTCTATAATTCTGCCCTTTCAAAGTAAAATACGTCGAGCCAAGGCACGCTCACGCTTAAAGCCTTGACTTCGCCGTTTTGAGGGTTTTGTAATAAACCCTCAATCACGAAAGTCTTTATGATGTGGAAAATTCACCACGTCATAAAGTTTTTTTCCTTTAAAACAGTCCATCTAATTCCAAGTATTTTATCAATTTAACTTTTTTTCACCATCGACCGATAATCTATAAGAATTATTATCGATTTCAGGAGACTATCATTCATGAAAGAAAAAACTGAAAAATCTAAAGTTGAAAATAAAGCAAAGAAAAAAACACGCCGTTTATTTTTGAGTACTTTTATTCCTCTTATAACACTTACTCTTACTTCATGTACTGTATTTGCAATTCTTATGCTTCAGGTTGTTTATGCCTACATCAAATCAGAAACTTCCCGAATCACTGGTGAAGTAAGTTCCAGCTTAATGGCAAACTTTAATCCAGATATCATTGTTGCAAAAAACCTTGCAGATTTTGGTTCTGCAGGAATTGATATGAACTCCATGGACGCTGTAATCAAAACATTCTCTTCAAATCTCAATTATGTAACCCTTGTTTATTACGCAACAGAAAAATCAAGATTTGAAGAAGGCGGAGCTTTTGTAAACAATTTGGACTGGGTTCCTCCTAAAAACTTTGATCCAAAAACCCGCGCCTGGTATAAAGAAGCAGTTCGTAACAAAGGACAGGTTATTTTCAATGACCCATATATTGATGAAATGACTGGCAAACTTTGTACAGCAATTTCAATTGGCTCTTTTGACTCTAAAGGAAAAACTCTTGGAGTTTGCGGAATCGATATAGTTCTTGATGAAATTGCAGAATATCTTAAAACTGTTGAACTTTATGAAAATGCTAAAATCTTTATGGTTGACGATAAAGGAAATTATATCATCCACCCTGATGAAGAAAAAATCTGTAATCCAAGTTATAATTTCTTCCGCTCATCGGCAAACGAAATTACAAGAGAACAGTTTATTTCTTCACCATCACTTTCTATTTCAAACAGAAAATATTACACAAGTGCAAGCAAAATTGGAGAAACTCCATGGTACATTGTTATTGAAGGTCCAATGAGTGATTACAGAGACAAGCTTATGCGCTTTGTTTATATTTTTGAAGGCATTCTTCTCTTCTTTAGTTTTGTTTCAGCAGGTGCTAACCTTAGAACAATTTTCAAAAGCCGCGAAGAAGACCGCAAAATGGGTGCAACTCTCTTTGAAGAAACTCAGAACTTAGTTGTAGCTACAAAAGAAACTGCTGCAACAAGCCAGGATCAGTCTGCCGCTGTAAAAGAAATTGTTGCAACTATGGAAGACTCAAATTCCCTTTCAGAAAATATTTCTACAAAAATAAAAGATGTTGCAAAAGTTGCTACAAAAACTTCATCTGAAGTTGCAGATGGTGTTGCCGCTGTTGAAAAAAATGTTGAACAATTACACAGCATTTTCGACGCTAACCAGCAGACAATCAACGGTATGAAAGATTTGGGCGACAAAATTGACTCTATCTGGGATATCGTAAACTTAATCAACTCTGTAGCAGACCAGGCAAAAATCATTGCCTTCAACGCCGAAATTGAAGCAACAAGTGCTGGTGAAGCAGGTAAAAAATTCAGAATTGTTGCTAACGAAATCCGCCGCCTTTCTGACGGTATTATTGACAGCACAAAAGAAGTTAAGGAAAAAATCACAGAAATCCAGCATTCTTCTGACCATCTTATTCTTGCTTCTGAAAACGGTACAGAAAAAATCAATGCAGGTTACGAAACAGCAAAAGTTTTAAGTAATCACTTTGAAAGCATCAAATCTTCTTCTGAAGTAACAGCTGCATCTGCCGGAGAAATTACAGAAATCATCCAGCAGCAGACAGCCGCTTCTGAACAGATTCTTATTGCCCTGAAACAAATTTCCGCTGGTGTAGAAAACTTTACAGTTGCAACAAACAATATTTCTTCATCAGCCGATTCTATCAGAATTCTTGCCGAAGATTTGAACTCACAGAATAAGCAGGAAGAAGAACTGGCAAAACGCAAAAAGAAGTAAAGGTTAGTATGGATAATTCGGAAAAAGAAAACACAGTTTCATTCTTAATCTTCTCTGTAAACAAACGTTTCTACGCAATTGACATATCTTTAGTTCAGGAAATTGCACAGAACGCTAAAGTACACCCCTTACCGTTTGTACCGTTTTATATTGAAGGAGTAATCAACTGTGGTGGAACTGCTTATGTTGCAGTAAATCCAATTGTACTTTTTCCAAATAAAGACCAGAAAGAAGACATCAAAATTGAAACACCAAATTTCCTTATTTTCAAAAGAAATGATGATCAATTTTGTATGCACATTTCTGCCATAGAAATTTTCTACGAAGTTCAGGAAGAAGATCTTGAAGAAGTAGTTGTAGACGGCTGGCTTATCTACAAAAACAGAAAAATTAAAATCTTTAATCCTGATGAGATTGAAAGCAGGCTCTTAAAAGATTTATCAGCATAAAGAAGGGTGGGATTTATGATTGGTTCAATGAATGACGAAAAAATTAAAATAGTTATAGCTGATGATTCAGCCATAATACGTGGAATTCTTGAAAAAGCATTTTCTCAATCAGGTGACTTTGACATTGTTGCCTCAGTTTCAAACGGCCGCAAAGCTGTAGATGCTGTTTCTGAACACCCGGTTGATCTGCTCATAAGCGATATAGATATGCCTGAAATGAATGGTATAGAAACTGCTAAAATCATTTCTTCTACACATAACATTCCAGTCATTATTTTTTCTGAAAATCCTGACCTTAAAAAACAGGCTCTGGATGCAGGAGCAGTTCTTTTTGAAAACAAGCCTCCTCTATCCGCTTTTAAAATTGAAAATCTGGAAGGACTCATTTCAAGAGCAAAAACCTGCGTAAAAAAAATAAGACCTGTTACTCACGAAGAAAAAACTCGAACTCATCATACACACAATTTCAAAATCGTTGTTCTTGGTGCTTCCACAGGCGGCCCGACTGCCGTTCAGGAAGTTTTGTGTGGATTGGGAAATAATTTTAACCTCCCGATTATTTATGTACAGCATATTGATATTGGTTCCGATCAAAAAATGGTCGACTGGTTTAATTCAGAATGTCCAAATATCACCATGCATCTTGCCAAAGATGGACAGGAAGCAAAACCTGGACACATTTATATGGCTCCTGCAGACCGTCATCTTATAATTGACTTTATCAGATCTAACGGTAATCCAATTTTAAAACTTACAGACGAACCCGAAGAAAGATTTTTACGGCCGGCAGTTAACAAACTGTTCAGAAGTGCTGCAAAACTATACGGAAATGCATGTCTTGGAGTTTTAATGACTGGTATGGGTCAGGATGGAGCAGAAGGCTGCAAGATGATTGTTGATAATGGCGGTTACACAATTGCAGAATCAGAAAAAACCTGTGCTGTATTTGGTATGCCTGCCGCCGCAATAGAGATGGGTGCTGCAAGTGAAGTTCTGCCTAGAAACGAAATTGCTTCAAGGATAAGAACTCTTTCATGGATGGATTAAAATGTTATCTGAAATTGAGTTTGAAAACATCATACAGATGATTACTCTCTACACAGGAATTGTTCCTAAGAACAGCCATCAGGAAAGTATACGCCACTATCTGGAAAACCGACTTGCAGAAATTTCACAGAATAATCCTGACATAAGTATAAGCAGTTTCATCAAAAATAATCCTACAGAAATTGAAATGCTTATCAATGCTGTAACTGTAAACGAAACCTACTTTTTCCGCGAAGAGAACCAGTTTAAGCTGCTCAAAGAAAAAATACTTCCAGAATTAAGAATTACGGCAAATGGCCCTGTAAATATCTGGAGTGCGGCCTGTTCCTCTGGTGAAGAGATTTATTCCCTTGCCCTGCTGGGAGAAAGTTTATTCTTACCTGCAAATTACACCGCCAGTGATATAAATACTTCAATGCTGGAAAAATGCAAAAAAGGAAACTACAAAAAAAATTCTATCAGAAGTGTTGATGGTTCCTTCTTCCACACTCTGTTACCTTCTTCAAATTCAGAAGGCATTATTTCAATTCCAGAAGAAATCAAAAAGAAGATTAATATCAAAAAAATTAATCTTTCAAAGCTTTCTTCACCAAAAATCGAAATTCCTCTGAACCAGCATTTAATTTTTATACGAAATGTTTTTATCTACTTTACAATGGAAACTCGTGCAAAAATCTTGAAAGTTCTGGCAGAAAAATGCATGGCAAATGGAGCTTACCTTTTTGTTTCTACAAACGAAATTGCAAGTCTTGATAATTCAATCATTCCTGCAGAACTAAACAAATGTTCCGACGGAAATGTTTATTACTTTGTAAAGAGGTGCCAGAATGACTAAGATTGCCCCGGAAGTAAAGAATGCCTTCATTCTTGATGCCAGAAATTTAATCAGCTACATTCAGGCATCTCCAAAAAGAACAGTTTCAATTCTCAACAAAATTTCTGCACTCAAAAATGCCAGTAAGATTCTTGAGTTTACTTCTGTAGAAAAACTCTGTGCCTCTCTCCAGGCAGTTTATCAGGGCATTCACGACAAAAACATTTCTTTCAACAAAGATATTTTTATTTTAATCAGGGCAGTAATTCTAAAAATTGAAGAATGCTGTCAGCAAATCAGCGAAAATAATTTTGACCCGATTGATGTACAACTTTATGTAACTTATTGTGATAAAGCAGCCGCTGGTGAAATTATTGATACCTCAGTTTTTTCTAAAAAGCCAAAAGTAAAAAAATCCAGCACAAATTCCAGACAAAAAATCGATAAGATTATAGAAGTTCATTCCAAGGCAATTGGAGAAGTTTTAAATGCACACGAAGAAATGATTGCCAGAAGTTACAAACTCAACAATCAGATTAATCTTTTAAAACCTTTGGAGACAGATCCGTCCCCTCTGAAAATTGCAGCTATCCGTAAACAACTTGCCGCCGATTTTAAAATTCTTCAGACAGAACTGGAAAGTTCCCACGAAGAAATTTTTAATTTTATAAAAGATGATGAATACTTCGTAAACGACCACCAGGAAATCAGGGGATTCTTTGTTTATGCAAACGGTGTAAAATACCTTATTTCTGGAGAATACCTGTCCGACATCACTTACGAAAATCCTTCAAACTACGTAACTATTCAAAATCAACTCTGTTACAAAAAAATTGAAGATGATAAAGAAGTTTTCATTCCAATCTACTTCCTTTCATCTTTGTTCCCTGGACAGATGAAGAAAAAATCTAACGGACTGGATACAATTTTCATTGCAGAATATCAGAGCCAGCGAATTGGAATTATTGTTGATTACATGCAGACTTTCATTTCCATTGTAAAAAAGCCTCTGCCAAACTGTTTTGAAAACTTCCCTATTCTGAAAGGACTCGTTTTCGACGAAAAATATGATATGATTCCTATCCTCTACATTCCGGAAATTCTCAAAAAATTCCGTTCTCTGCGTGGATATGACGTAAAAATGTTCGAAGTTAATACCAGACCTAGAATTTACAGAATTCTTATTGTTGATGATTCTGAAACTACCCGGGAAGTTGAAAAAGGTGTTCTTTCTGAATTCCTGGTAGATCAGGCTATGGACGGTATTAAAGCTCTGGAAATGGCAAAAACTACCCAGTACGACCTTATTATTACCGATGACGCAATGCCTCGTATGAACGGAGAAATCTTTTTGGATAACCTCCGCCGCATGGAAAATTATACGACAATTCCAGTTATTGCAATTGCAACTCAGCAACTGGAAAAAGCAAATGCCTTTATAAACAAAGCTGAATTTAAACGAAGTGATCTTCTTCATTCCGTTAAGGAGCTGTTAAATGACTAAAAAAATACTGATTCTTGAACCATCTCAATCTATACAAGCCCTCATACTGGAAAAAACAAAAAAATCCGATCTTGAAATAAAATTTGAAAGTTCTTTCGCAAAGTATTTTCTGAGCATTCTTTCTACAAAGCCAGATGCCCTCTGCATTAATGCCGATTACAACAATCCTCAGGGATTCGAATTTGTTCATTTTATAAAAACAATGTCTTTCTGCGGAAAACTTCCTGTTGCACTTTACACCACCGGCAAGCAGCCTTTTGAAAACTACTGCAGAAAAAACAGCGGTGCCGATATCTTCTTTGATTTTCATAAAGAAACAATTCTCGAAAATATTCAGTCTCTCTTAGAAATTCAAACATCAGGAAAAATCGCAAAATGTGTTCAAAATGATTTAATAAAAAGTGCCATCTCTCAGTATTTTGTAGAAATGATTGGCACCCTTGCCGATTTGGATGAAACAGCAGAAATCCTTTTAACTATGATAATTGAATTCTGTGAACTTTCTGGAGTTGCCCTTCTTTTACAGGAATGTGATGGCCCTCATCTTTACTACAAATGTGCACCAAATTTTTACGACAGAGTAAAAAAACAGTTCCTCAAAGTTTGTTCAACCGATTTTGAAAAACTTCGCCCGGACTTAAATCTTGCACAACTGACTCTCCACGAACTTTCTGTTAACAAAGAGCTGGATACATACAACACAAAGCAGGTTCCACTTTCTTCTTACCAGCAGATTCCTCTTAAAGATTCAAACAAGACTATTTTTGGTTCTTTAAATATCGTACGCGAAGGAAACTTTACAAGCCGCCAGCTGGATTTACTGAAATTCTTCAGTAAGAATGCAAGTATTGCCCTGGAATACGCAAACAAAATTAAAGAAAAAATCCGTTTTGAAATGAACATTCGAAAAGCCTTCAGCCGTTTTGTTCCAGAACAGATTATTGATGATTTAGTTACTGCTTCTGAAAATCAGGATACGGTTTCTCTTGGTGAAAAACGTAACGTCGCTATCCTCTTTAGTGATATCCGTTCCTTCACCAGCATAAGTGAATTAAACCGCCCTGAAGTAATTGTAGACTTCTTAAACCGCTACTTCACCATCATGGTAAATATCATCAAAAAACACGGTGGTACAATTGATAAATTCATTGGTGACGCAATCATGGCACTTTTTGGTGCTCCTGTAAGCTACGAAGACAACACCCGTCGTGCAGTTGCCGCAGCCTGTGAAATGAGAGAAGCTCTTCCTACAGTTCCTCTTGGAGACCTGGTTTTACCAGAAGGAATGAAATTCAATATCGGAATTGGTATTAACTACAGTGATGTAACAGTAGGTTCAATTGGTTCTGCCGATAAAACAGATTACACAGTCATTGGTGATGGAGTAAACCTGGCCAGCCGTCTGGAAGGACTTACAAAAGTTTACGGTTCAATGATTTTAGTCAGCGATTCTGTAAAACAGGATATCAAACAGGAAAATAACTTTGTCTTCCGTTATCTGGATGATGTAAAGGTAAAAGGAAAAGCAAAGGGAGTTCCAATTTTCTCAGTAGACCGCTGTCAGGAAGAATTTTCACCACTCTACCGTGACTCCTACAAAAAAGGACTGGATTTATACAAACAGGGAATTTTCCCACTGGCAAAAGAGTATTTTGAAAAGGCAAAAGCTCAAGCTCCAGAAGATAAAGCAGTAAATCTTATGCTTGAACGCTGTTTAGATTTAATTGCCAATCCTCCTGAAAAGTGGGATGGAGCTTTTGAATTCCATACAAAATAAAACAAAATTTAGGCTGGAATCTGAACGCTTGAGATTGTTTCTCCATTTATAGATTCAATCTTAAAGTATTCAGGGCCCAGTCCAATCTGCTTAAGCATAAGAACAATAATTATAATTCCCAGTCCAGAACCTTCAGACTGATCAATTGTCATATACGCGTCTTCAATACTGTCGTACTGTTTTGCCCTTTCAAATTTACTTTGAATACGTTCTTTTTCAGCTTCTGTTAAAGTTGCTTTATTTATAATTTTAACGGTGATATTTTTATTGTCATAAGACAAAACATATCTTATGTATAAATGTTCTTCTTCCTGAAGTTTCCTGTAATGAGCCAAATTGGAACTAATTTCTGATTTAAAATCAATCATTGCGGCTTCATAATCTAAAGGATTGTTAATATCAAGATTACATTCGTTGCAGAAACATCTTTTTATATTTGCTTTATCTGCATTTCCCAAAAGTTCATTTGAACTGTATGCAAGATAACTTAAAAAAGATTCCTTCTTGCAGGCAGAAAGAAAAAATTTGAGAACCTGAGCGGCTGTCATTTGAAAATCATGAGTTACACTATAACTTTCAAATTCGATTGCTTCCTGTTTTTTTACAGCTTCGTCTATTTTACTTTTATCAATTATACAATCATTTTTAAATATAACTTTCATATTGATAGTATTATAGTACAAATTTTTAACATTTAATAATAAAAAAAGACAACTTTCTAACAAATTTTCATTCATAGAAAGCTGTCTTCTCTGCAAAAAACTAGTACATAGTTTTAGATAAAACTAAAAACTAGAAATTTTCAGCACTTACTTCAAAATAGCTCTTTGGATGTAAACAAACTGGACATGCTTCTGGAGCCTTTGTTCCTACAACAATATGACCACAGTTTCTGCATTCCCAAACTTTTACTTCGCTCTTTTCGAATACCTGCTGCATTTCAATATTTTTCAACAAAGCACGATAACGCTCTTCGTGACGTTTTTCAATTGCTGCAACAGCACGGAATTTTACTGCAAGAGCCTTAAATCCTTCTTCTTCAGCTACTTTTGCAAAGTCTTCATACATATCTGTCCATTCAAAGTTTTCACCATCAGCGGCTGCAGAAAGGTTTGCCTTTGTATCACCAATACCATCAAGTTCTTTGAACCACAATTTTGCATGTTCTTTTTCATTATCTGCAGTTTTCAAAAAGATTTCTGCAATCTGTTCAAATCCTTCTTTTTTTGCAACAGAAGCAAAATATGTATACTTATTTCTTGCCTGACTTTCTCCTGCAAAAGCTGCCTGTAAATTTTTTTCTGTTTTTGTTCCTGCGTATTTATTTGCCATAAAATACCTGCTCCTTATAAAAAAATATCTAAACTATTATTGATTATATTTAAAGAATTTTCAAAAGGTTTTTAACTAGAACTGTAAAACAATCAAAAAAACTGTTACATTATCAGCTATGAAACTTTATATTTCAGACCCGCACTTCTATCAGGAAAGATTTGAATTAGACATGGACAAAAGAGGCTTCCCTGATATTCCCACCATGAACAAATATATGATTGAAAAATGGAACAAAAAAGTTCAGGGTGGCGACTATATCATAGTTTTGGGTGATCTTTTTGATACAAAACATCCCGAAGAGGTAAATGCCGTTCTCAATCGTCTTTACGGAAAAATCTGTCTGATTGAAGGAAATCATGATGTACGCTGGCTCAAAAAAGAAGGAGTTAATCTGAACCGCTTTGAATGGATTAAACCCTATGCAGAAATTACCGACGGAAATAAAACTGTAATTGCCAGTCATTATCCAACTTTTTGTTACAATCACCAGTATCAGCTTACCAGCGATAAAAATCCCCGAACCTACATGCTGTACGGCCATGTTCACAACACCCACGATGAAGTGCTTGTAAATCAGTTTCAGGAATTAACTAGAAAAAGCATTGTAAAAACAGCAGATGGTGAACGAAAAATTCCCTGCAATATGATAAACTGCTTCTGTAAATTCAGCGATTACACTCCTTTAAGCCTGAAAGAATGGATTGAACTGGATGCAAAAAGAAGGGCTGAACTTAAAATTCCAGAAAATCAGATACTATGAAAAAAATACTCTTTATCACAACTTCTTTAATTTCAATTTTTTGCCTCATAAGTTGTCTTTCCTGCAGAAAAGTTGAAAGCAAGGCAGAAAGAATGACTCTCCGCGAAAAACTGGGACAGATGTTTGTAATTCGTCCTGAATCTCTGGATCCTTCATATTCAGTTACAGAAGTTCATCAGACTTACGGTTATGGTTCAGAATTTATCTCACCAGAAATGATAGAGACCTATAAAAATTATCCTGCAGGAGGAGTCATTCTTTTTCCAAAAAACATAATCAATCCTGAGCAGACAAAAAATCTTACCTCACAAATTCATGCTCTAAACACAATTCCAACCTTTATCTATGTTGATGAAGAAGGCGGCCCTGTTACAAGAGTTTCAAGAAATCCAGAATTTAATCTGCCGGTTTTTAAAGATATGAAAACAATTGGAGAAACAGGCGATCCAGAAATTGCTTACAGAGCTGGCAGAACCATTGGTTCATACTTAAAAGAATATGGCTTTGATGTTGATTTTGCCCCTGTTGCAGATGTGGACACAAATCCAGACAACCCGATTATTGGAAGGAGAGCCTTCAGTTCAAATCCAAACCAGGCTGCCAAAATGGATTCTGCCTTTTACAAAGGACTTAAAGCTGAAGGAATTTTTGGCTGTTACAAACATTTTCCAGGCCACGGAGATACTCAGACCGATACTCACAAAGGTTATACCGAACTGAACAAAAGCTGGAAGGAACTTTTAGAATGCGAAATAATTCCTTTCAAAGCCGGAATTGCCGAAAAAATCAACTTTATCATGATTTCTCATATCACCTGCCCAAAAGTAGATTCTTCTGGAAATCCCACAACTTTTTCAAAAGTACTTTTACAGGACAAACTCCGAAAAGAATTAAAATATGAAGGAATTATCATTACTGATTCTATGGAAATGGGAGCCATTCTAAACGAGTTCGACCCTGCAGAAGCAGCAATTCAGTCTATTCTTGCCGGTGCAGATATCATCCTCATACCTTACAATTACACAAAGACCTTTGATGCGGTGGAAAAGGCTGTAAAAGAAGGACGTATCTCAGAAAAAAGAATAAACGAGAGTGTTTCCCGCATCCTCAAAGTAAAAGGCATTGAACAAAACTGAGCTCAAAAACGTATTTTTTTCACAATCCTAAAAATATATATGCTATAA